>UMFS01007461.1_pt1 | contig 109740 bp, 93 predicted proteins | sample 1965071 | NCBI WGS metagenome assembly UMFS01 (sample SAMEA4836052, study PRJEB28245) | human gut metagenome | biome: gut microbiome; material: fecal sample | place: Denmark | collected 2008
ATGAAAGTAAGACCATCAGTTAAGCCTATTTGCGAAAAGTGCAAGATTATAAGAAGAAAAGGAAAAGTAATGGTTATCTGTGAAAATCCTAAGCACAAGCAAAAACAAGGCTAATATAATTAAGTATTAGGCAAATATATTTTTACAAATATTAATATATTGACTTTTATTACAAATTTCAATATTATTATATAGGCAATATTTAAGTCGATAATTTTAGGTGCGGCTGCAATAGTAATTGCAATTAGTTATCTATTAACCTAAAATTCATTATAAATTATTTAATAAATAATTGCATTCCAACTTATCAGGAGGTGTAAATCAATGGCAAGAATTTCAGGAGTTGACCTACCAAGAGAAAAAAGAGTTGAGATAGGTCTAACATATATATACGGTATAGGATTATCTACTTCTCAAAAGATTTTAGCTGAAACTGGAGTAAACCCAGACACTAGAGTTAAAGATCTTACTGAAGAAGAAGTTAATGCAATCAGAAACTTCGTTAAGAATATTACAGTTGAAGGTGACTTAAGAAGAGAAGTTGCTTTAAACATAAAGAGATTAGTTGAAATCGGATGTTACAGAGGAATAAGACATAGAAAAGGTCTTCCAGTTAGAGGACAAAAGACTAAGACTAATGCTAGAACTAGAAAAGGTCCTAAGAAGACAATCGCAAACAAGAAGAAATAGTGAGGAGGGATTTCAATGGCTCAAAAAGTTAAAAAGACTAGAAGAAGAAAAGAAAGAAAGAATGTTGAACATGGTGCTGCACACATCAAATCAACTTTCAATAACTCAATAGTTACTTTAACTGATGCAGCAGGAAATGCTTTATCATGGTCAAGTGCTGGAGCTTTAGGTTTCAGAGGATCAAGAAAGAGTACTCCATTCGCATCACAAATGGCAGCAGAAACTGCAGCTAAAGCGGCTATGGAACACGGTCTAAAGAGTATAGAAGTATACGTTAAGGGACCAGGTGCTGGAAGAGAAGCAGCTATAAGATCTTTACAAGCTGCTGGATTAGAAGTAACTTTAATAAAAGATGTTACTCCAATTCCACACAACGGATGTAGACCACCAAAAAGAAGAAGAGTTTAGTTTATATATAAGTTCAACAGGAGGTGTAACGAATGGCAAGATATACTGGAGCTACATGTAGATTATGTAGAAGAGAAGGTCAAAAGCTATTCCTTAAGGGAGATAGATGCTTTACTGATAAATGTGCTTTCGTTAGAAGAAGCTATGCACCAGGACAACATGGAGCAGCTAAGAAAAAGATGTCTAACTACGGAGTTCAATTAAGAGAAAAGCAAAAAGCAAGAAGAATATATGGTGTTTTAGAGAGACAATTTAGAGCATACTATGAAAAAGCTGAACACATGAAAGGTATCAGCGGTGAAAACTTACTTAAATTATTAGAAATGAGATTAGATAACGTTGTTTACAGATTAGGATACGGTGCTTCAAGAAACGAAGCTAGACAATTAGTAACACACGGTCATTTCTTAGTAAATGGTAAAAAAGTTGATATTCCATCATTCAAGGTATCAGTTAACGATGTTATATCTGTTTGTGAAAAGAGCAGAGGAACTGAAAAGTTCAAGACATTTGTTGAAAACCCAAAAACATTACCAAAATGGTTAGAAGCTAACGTTGAAAACTATGAAGGTAAAGTTGTTGCTGAACCAGCTAGAGAAGACATTGATGTACCAATTAATGAAACTCTAATCGTTGAGTTATACAGCAAATAAAATCTAACTTTGTAAAATAAGATCTAGTCTTAAGTGCAATTTTAGAATCAGTTGCCCTCATAATTAGATTGCCATTTTAATATAAGGAGGGTTTTTAAATGTTAGAAATCGAAAAGCCAATAATAGAGTGCATTGAATCAAATGAAGATGGTACTTATGGTAAGTATGTAGTTGAACCACTTGAAAGAGGATATGGAATTACACTTGGAAATGCTATGAGAAGAATATTACTTTCATCACTTCCAGGTGTAGCAACTACATCTGTTAAAATCGATACAGTACTTCATGAATTCTCAACTGTACAAGGCGTTAAAGAAGATGTTACAGAATTAATTCTTAACATCAAATCATTAGCGTTAACAATGGAAGGTGAAGGACCAAAGACTATCTATATAGATGCTCAAGGTCCAGGTGTAGTAACAGGAGCTGACATTAAGACAGACGGAGATGTTGAAGTTATTAATAAAGACCTACATATAGCGACTTTAGATGATAACGGAAAACTATATATGGAGTTAACAGTAAACAGAGGAAGAGGATATGTTACTCAAAATAAAAATAAGAGTGAATCATTACCACTTTCAGCTATAGCTGTTGATTCAATATATACTCCAGTTAAAAGAGTTAATTTCACAGTAGAGAATACTAGAGTTGGTCAAATTACTGACTATGATAAGTTAACTTTAGAAATCTGGACTAATGGTACTATTAAAATAGATGAAGCTATAAGCTTATCTGCTAAAATTTTAATAGAACACTTCAAGTTATTCATGTCTTTAGGCGTTGCGACTAATGATGTTGAAATAATGATAGAAAAAGAAGAAGATAAAAAGGAAAAAGTACTAGAAATGACTGTTGAAGAGCTAGATCTTTCAGTTAGATCATATAACTGTTTAAAGAGAGCTGGTATTAATACAGTTCAAGAGCTTGCTGGTAAATCAATGGATGACATGATGAAGGTAAGAAATCTAGGAAAGAAATCCTTAGAAGAAGTTGAAAGAAAGCTTAAAGAATTAGGTTTAAGCTTAAAATTAAGCGACGAGTAAGGAGGAAGATCCATGGCAGGTTATCGTAAGTTAGGTCTTGCTACAGACCAAAGAAGAGCTATGTTAAGAAGCTTAGTAACAAGCTTTTTAAAGCACGGAAGAATAGAAACTACTGAAACTAGAGCTAAAGAAACTAGAAGTATAGCTGAAAAAATGATCACTCTTGCAAAAAGAGGAGATCTTCACGCTAGAAGACAAGTTTTATCTTATGTTTTAGAAGAAGAAGTTGTTAAGACATTATTCGAAGAAATCGCACCAAAGTATGCTGAAAGAAATGGTGGATACACTAGAATAATTAAAAAAGGCCCTAGAAGAGGGGACGGAGCAGAAGTTGTTATACTTGAATTAGTATAATTTCTTTTAGGGGGGATTAAGTGTTAAGCTTAATCCCTCTTTTTTTTTATAAATATTATGTAAAAGCTTATAATATTATAGAAAATAATGTATACTTAAATTTAATAAGTTAGCTTATAAAGAAAATAAAAGCACTATAGGTTTTTATATGATATTTAATGATTAAAAGGGAGGAAAATGCTTGAATACAATGATTGAATGTAGAAATTTAGTTTTTAAATATACAGCTAGTGAAAACCAGGAAGAAAAGATTGCCATAAATGATGTAAATCTTCAAATAACAGAGGGTGAATTTATTGCTATATTAGGACATAATGGTTCGGGAAAATCTACTATGGCAAAACATATGAATGCATTGTTGATTCCTACCGATGGAAAAATGTTAGTAAATAAAATGGATACTTCTGATATGAATAACTTATGGAATATAAGGGAAACAGCTGGAATGGTTTTTCAAAATCCAGATAATCAATTAGTAGCAACTATAGTAGAAGAAGATGTTGCTTTTGGACCAGAAAACTTAGGTGTACCACCAGAAGAAATAAGAAAAAGAGTTGATGAGGCTTTAGAGAGGGTTGGAATGTCAGAGTATAAAAAGCATGCACCACATTTGCTTTCTGGTGGACAAAAGCAGAGAATAGCCATAGCAGGCATCTTAGCTATGCAACCTAAATGTATAATATTTGATGAGCCAACAGCAATGCTTGATCCATCAGGTAGAAAAGAAGTACTTGATACTATTATTGATTTAAATAGAAATTATGGAATTACAGTAATACTTATAACTCATTATATGGATGAAGCAGCTAAGGCTGATAGAATAGTTGTGATGGATAAAGGAAAGTTGATTTTAGATGGAAAGCCACGAGATGTTTTCTCTAATGTAGAAAAGATGAAAAATATAGGGCTAGATGTTCCTCAAGTAACAGAATTAAGCTATGAGTTGCAAAAAGTAGGAATTAATATAGATACTAGAATATTAGATGTGAATGAGATGGTGAATGCAATATGTCAATTAAAATAGAAAATTTAACATATGTTTATATGCCAAAGACACCTTTTGAAAAAAAGGCTTTAGATAATGTAAGCTTAGAAATAGAAGATGGAGAGTTTTTAGCAGTAATCGGACATACTGGTTCAGGAAAATCTACCTTAATACAACATTTAAATGGGCTTTTAAAGCCAGCCAGTGGAAAGATTTATGTTGATGGAACTGATATAACTGATAAAGATACTAAGCTAGTTGATATTAGAAAAAAAGTTGGGTTAGTATTTCAATATCCAGAATATCAGCTTTTCGAAGAAACTATTGCTAAAGATATTGCTTATGGACCAACCAATTTAGGGTTAAATGAAGATGAAATATTAAGAAGAGTTAAAAAATCTATGGAAATGGTAGGTTTGGATTATGATGAGTATAAAGATATTTCTCCGTTTGAACTTAGTGGAGGGCAGAAGAGAAGAGTAGCCATTGCAGGAGTAATTGCTATGGAACCCAATGTGCTGATATTAGATGAACCTACAGCAGGTTTGGATCCAGCAGGGAGAGATGATATATTAGAGCAGATAAAATTTCTGCATGAAAAATATAATATGACAATAATTCTTGTGAGCCATAGTATGGAGGATGTAGGAAAGTTAGCAGAGAAGATCATTGTAATGAATGATGGACATATAGAGCTTAAAGGAAAACCAAAAGAGGTATTTAGGGAAATAGATACTTTAGAAAGAATAGGTTTAGCAGTGCCTCAAGTAACGTATTTAATGAGAGAGTTAAAGAGAAAAGGCTTTAATGTATCAGAAGATATTTTTACTGTGGAAAAAGCTAAAAGTGAATTATTAAATATATTATTAAAAAATAAGTAATGGAAAGAGAGAGTTAGTATGATAAAAGATATTACCATAGGCCAATATATACCTGGCGAATCTTTTGTGCATAAGCTTGACCCAAGAACCAAGATATTAATATCTATTTTGTTTATTATATCGCTTTTTGTGGTAGATAAATTTGCAGCATATTCTTTTGTAGTTGCTTTTTTAGTATTAGTTATCTGCACAGCAAGGATACCATTTAGATTTGTATATAAAGGTCTTAAACCAGTATTCCTATTAATTGCCTTAACAGGTGCCTTAAACTTATTTATGGTAAAGGGAGGAGAGCTCTTATTCAGTTTTGGTTTTATTAAAATATATGAGCTAGGACTTAGAACTGCTGTATTTATGGCAATAAGATTAATTTTGTTAATAATGGGTACGTCTATATTAACATTAACTACATCGCCAATAGAGCTTACAGATGGGATAGAAAGGCTTCTAAGACCTATAGGAAAAGAAATAGCCCATGAATTAGCAATGATGATGACCATTGCCTTAAGATTTATACCAACATTGATGGATGAAACTGATAAGATAATGAAAGCTCAAAAAGCTAGAGGAGCTGATTTTGAAACAGGAAACATTCTACAGAAGGCTAAAAACTTAATACCATTATTGATTCCTTTATTTATTAGTTCCTTTAAAAGAGCTGATGAGCTAGCTATGGCTATGGAAGCAAGATGTTATAGAGGTGGAGTTGGTAGAACCAGAATGAAGGTATTAAAATTCACTTCTAAGGATGTAATTGCTTTTGCATTATTTTCCGTAGTATTTGCTAGTATTATAGCAACAAGAATTTTATTATAAATTTTTAATATTAAAATAAAAAAGGTGATAGTTTAGTGAAAAATATAAAACTGATAATAGAGTATGATGGTACTAATTATTATGGATGGCAGAAGCAAAATGATAAGGTCACTATACAAGGAACTCTTGAAGAGGCGGTAAGGAGTCTTACTAAGGAAGAAAATGAGATAATTGGATGCTCCAGAACTGATTCTGGAGTACATGCCAGAGGATTTGTGGCAACATTTAAGACAGAGAGTACAGTACCACCCCATAAGTTTAGAGAAGCAATTAATTATAGATTGCCAGATGATATAGTGATTCTTAGCTCTGAAGAAGTTTCTGAAGATTTTCATCCAAGATATTTGGCGAAGGGAAAGACATATGAATATACCATATATAATAATTTAGTGCCAACAGCATTAAATAGGTTATATTCATATCATTATAAATATTCTTTAGATATTGAAGTAATGAAGAGTGCTTGTCACTTCTTTAAGGGAACTCATGATTTTAAAGCTTTTAGAAGTGAAGGAAGTTCTGTTAAGACAACTGTAAGAACCATATATGATGTAAATATTAAAATTGATGGAGATTTTATTAAGATTTCTGTTTCTGGTGATGGTTTTTTATATAATATGGTTAGAATAATAGTAGGCACTTTAATTAACGTTGGAAGAGGAAAAATTACACCAGATGATATTGAAAAAATTATATTAGGAAGAGATCGAAAAGCCGCTGGAGATTGTGTTCCTGCGAAAGGATTAAAGCTAATTGAAGTTTATTATTAAAAATAAAAAAAAATGTTGACACGCCCGTAAGCGTGTATTATAATTTATTTTGTTTGTTAGATTATTTATGTACGTAAGATCCAATTAGACCTGGGTCTTAACATAAATGCAAAGCTCGAAAGAGCAAAGCGATATAATGTAAGTTCAGGGAGGGAAAAACATGAAATCATACATTGCTAAGGCACAAGAAGTTGAAAAGAAATGGTTTGTTGTTGACGCTGCTGGTAAGCCACTAGGAAGAGTTGCTAGCCAAGTTGCTTCAATATTAAGAGGAAAACATAAACCAACATTTACACCAAATGTTGATTGCGGAGATCACGTAATAGTTATCAATGCAGAAAAAGTTGTTTTAACTGGTAAGAAGTTAGATCAAAAATTCATGAGAAAATACAGCGGATACGTTGGAGGACTTAAAGAAGTTCCTTACAGAGAAGTATTAGCTAAGAAGCCAGAACTAGCTTTCGAAGAAGCTGTTAGAAGAATGCTTCCATCAGGAGTTTTAGGAAGAAAGCAACTTAAAAACTTAGTAGTATATAGAGGTGCTGAGCACAATCATGAAGCTCAAAAACCAGAAGTACTTGAATTAAAGTACTAATATACAATCGGGAGGAGGAATAAATTATGGCAAAAGTTCAATATATGGGAACTGGTAGAAGAAAGAAATCAGTTGCTAGAGTAAGACTAGTACCAGGAACTGGTAAAGTAGTTATAAACAACAGAGAAATAGAAAACTTCTTTGGTTTAGAAACTTTAAGAATGATCGTTAACCAACCATTAGTATTAACAGGAACTAAAGACAGATTTGACGTTTTAGTAAATGTACACGGTGGTGGATTCACTGGTCAAGCAGGAGCAATAAGACACGGAATCACAAGAGCTTTAATTAAGTCAGATGAAAGTCTTAAATCAGAATTAAAGAAAGCTGGATTTGTAACAAGAGATCCAAGAATGAAAGAAAGAAAGAAATACGGTCTTAAGAAAGCAAGAAGAGCTCCACAATTCTCTAAGAGATAGTATATTCTTTTTGCAAAAAAAAGAGAGGTTCAGCCTCTCTTTTTTTAGTATTTAATAATATATAAAGAAAATTAAAATATTATTACCCAAAATATGAAATATTAAATTCATGTTAAAAACAGAGCAAATTCCTTAACAAATATTAAAAAATATAGTAAACTAGCCTTGAGAAAATAATCGTTTATTATAGAAATAAAAAGTAGAGGAGAGTCTAACTTGGATACAATAATGGTTATAATTAGTTTATTAGGCGGTCTTGGGTTATTCATATATGGTATGAAAATCATGGGAGATGGTCTTGAAAACGCAGCAGGAGAAGGGTTAAAAAATATACTAGAAAAAGTTACTAAAAATCCTATAATTGCTGTAGTTGTTGGTGCCATAGTTACAGCAGTAATTCAAAGTAGTAGTGCAACAACAGTTATGGTAGTAGGTTTTGTTAATGCTGGTTTAATGAATTTAGCACAAGCAGCTGGAATAATTATGGGGGCCAATATAGGGACAACCATTACAGCACAATTAGTAGCGTTTAAACTTACAGATATAGCACCTTTATTTGTTTTTGGTGGTGCAATGATTGTAATGTTTGCAAAGATGAAAAAGAAAAAGGAAATTGGGAATATTATTTTAGGGTTTGGTATTTTATTCATCGGTATGGGAATGATGAGTGAATCGATGGAACCTTTAAGGGAATCAGCAATGTTCCAAAAGGTATTATTAACTATTTCAGATAAATGGTACTTAGGAGTTATTGCCGGAGCATTAATTACTGCCGTATTACAAAGTTCATCAGCAACAACTGGTATATTAGTTGCTTTAGCCAATGCAGGAGCGATTTCAATAGCAGGAGCATTACCAATAGTACTTGGATGTAATATAGGTACATGTATAACAGCTATGTTATCAACAGTTGGAACAAATAAAACTGCTCATAGAGCAGCTATGATGCATTTAATATTTAATGTAACAGGTACAGTGATATTTTTACCGTTATTAGCTACAGGATTATTAGCTGACATAGTTTCATATATGTCACCAGTAGTAAGTAAACAAATAGCTAATGCACATACAATATTTAATATTACAAATACAATAATTATGGTTCCGCTAATACCTTTATTGATTAAGGTAGTTACTTGGATTATACCAGGTGAAGATGAAGATGAAAAACAAGGACCTAAGTATATTGATGATAGATTATTAGAAACACCAGTAATTGCAGCTGGACAAGTAATAAAAGAAACTATTAGAATGGCCACAAAAGCTAAAAAAGGTTTAGTTTTATCAATGGATGCATTTAAGAAGAATGATGAATCATTAGTTCAAAAAGTTTATGAAAATGAAAAAATTATAAATATATTAGAAGAATCAATAACTACATATTTAGTTAAGCTTTCTAAATGTGAATTATCAGATAAAGAAAAAAATATAGTAGCGGCTACATTCCACATAGTAAATGATATTGAAAGAATAGGGGATCATGCTGAAAACTTAGCTGATTTAACATTACAAAAAATAAATAAATCATTAGAGTATTCTAAGGATGCAATGGAAGAGCTAGATAGTATTTATTCGTCAACTTTGGAAGCTTTAGATATAGCAATTGAAAGTTATGAAAATAGAAATGTTAATAAAGCAAAAAGCATAGTTGATGTTGAAGCTAAAATTGATAAAAAACAAAAAAGCTTTAGAGAACGTCATATAAGAAGATTATATGATGGAAGATGTAATGCATATACAGGGGCTATATTCTTAGATATATTAAGTAATTTAGAGAGAATTGGAGATCATTCAACAAATATAGCTGAAAGTGTTATTGAAAATAATTAATTATAAAGACTAGAGGAAAAATACCTCTGGTCTTTTTTTAGTTGGAATAATAAAAGTGGTTTTAAACATAATAAAAATGAGAAATAAAAGGTATGGAGGATAAGTATGAAAAAATTTATATTGGCTTTTATAGGTGTATTTTTAATTCTTTCAAGTACTATACCAATAAAGGCAGAAGAATTAAATGAAAAGATAATCTTGATAGATCCAGGGCATGGAGGAATTGATGGGGGAGCAATATCTAAAAATGGTACTGTGGAAAAAGATATTAATTTGGACATAGCCTTAAAGCTTAGAGAAAGTTTAGAAGATAAAGGTTACAAAGTATTTATGACTAGAGAGTGTGATAGGGGCTTATATGAAAATGGGAAAAGCATTAAGGAAAAGAAAAGAGAAGATTTAAAAAAGAGGGCATCTTTAAAAGTTGAAACTAATTGTGATATTTTTATTTCTATCCATGAAAATATGTTTCCTCAAGCAAAATGCTTTGGTGCACAAGTATGGTATGCATCTAATACTGATAGTGAAAAGCTAGCCAATATTGTACAAGATTCTATAAAAGTAGTAGTGAATGATGGTAATAAAAGAGTAGCTAAACCAGCAGGAGAAGCATATCTAATTTTAAGAGATAAATATGAAGGAGCATCTATATTAGTAGAATGTGGTTTTTTATCTAATAGTGATGAAGAAAGTAGATTGAAAACTGATGAACATCAGCAATTGTTAGTAGATGGAATTGTTAAAGGAATTGATGAATACTTTAGTAATGACAGTTCTACAAATGAAAAGAGTGAAGCAAGCTAAAATCAGTAAGGTTAATAATTGATAATTGGGGAAAGTTCATAAGGACTTTCAATCTCAATTATCCATTATCAATTATAAATTTTTAATAAAAAATAATAGCTTGTTCATTGAATATATATAATAAAATTTAAATATAAGGGGGATTTTTATGAGAATTATAAATATAAAGGAGATAATAAAGACAGTTAAGGAATTATCCATAGAAGCTAATTATTATTTGCCTGATGATATAAAGGAAGCAATAGAAAAGGCAGAAAAAAATGAAAAATGGCCAATAGCAAATAATATCTTAAACAAGATAATAGAAAATAGTCATATAGCTGCTAGAGAAAAAATACCAATATGTCAAGACACAGGAATGGCTTGTGTATTTGTTGATATTGGACAAGATGTTCATATAATAGGAGGAAATTTGGAAGAAGCAATTAATGAAGGAGTAAGACAGGGATATGAAGAAGGATTTTTAAGAAAATCAGTGGTTAAGGATCCATTACATAGGGTAAATACCAATGATAATACTCCGGCACTGATTTACTACAATATTGTACCAGGAGATAAAGTGAAAATAATGGTATCACCTAAAGGTTTTGGTTCAGAAAATATGAGCAGAATTGCCATGTTGAAGCCATCTGATGGATTAGAGGGTGTAAAGAACTTTGTACTTGAAACAGTAAGAATTGCTGGGCCCAATCCATGTCCACCTATAGTAATAGGCATTGGTATAGGTGGCAACTTTGATAAAGTAGCATATCTTGCTAAAAAGGCTTTATTAAGATATGTTAATGAAAAAAATGTTGATGAGTTTTATGGCAATTTAGAAAAAGAGTTATTAGAAGAGGTAAATAAAATAGGTATTGGGCCTCAAGGATTTGGTGGAAAGACTACGGCATTAGCTTTAAATATAGAAACATATCCTACTCATATTGCAGGACTTCCAGTGGCAGTGAATATAAATTGTCATGCTACTAGGCATAAGGAAAGGATTTTATAGGGGAAAGTTTATGGAAAAGAAAATATATCTTCCTTTAACAGAAGAACAAGCAGCAAATCTGAAAGCTGGAGATAATGTATTATTAAGTGGAATAATTTACACAGCAAGAGATGCAGCTCATGAAAGGTTAGTTAAGCTCATCGAGGAAAAAGAAAAGCTACCCATAGAACTTAAGGATTCAGTGATATATTACGTAGGACCTACACCAGAGAAACCTGGAGAAATAATTGGTTCAGCAGGTCCAACTACTAGTTATAGGATGGATAAATATGCACCTATACTTTTGGATTTAGGATTAAAAGGAATGATTGGTAAGGGAGCAAGAAGTGAAGAAGTCATTGAAGGAATTAAGAAAAATAAATCTATTTACTTTGGAGCTATAGGTGGTGCAGGAGCACTTATTAGCAAGTGTATAATATCTTCAGAGATTGTGGCTTATAAAGACCTTGGAGCTGAAGCTATAAGAAAACTTGAAGTGAAAGACATGCCTTTAACAGTAATTATAGATAGTGAAGGAAATAATCTTTATGAAATAGGAAAAGAAAAATATTTAAATGAGCAAGTAAAAAAACACAGCAGTTAAGCTGTGTTTTTTTGCTATATTGATTGGAATCCATTACCTTTTACTTCTGAAACATCAACTATTGTAATAAAGGCATTTGGATCTATATTTAAAATTTTTCTTCTTAAACTAATCATTTGAGAAGTGGTTACAGCTACATAAAGAAGCTTTCTTTTATGTCCAGTAAATTCACCTTCAGCCATTAAGGAAGTTATTCCCCTATGCATATCTTTTAATACAAAATCAATAATATCTTTTTCACGATCAGTTAATACTAAGAAGAGTTTTTTGCTAGTAAAACCATTAATTACTTTATCAATAGTAAATCCTTGAATATACATTGATATCAATGTATAAAGTGCTTGAGGTAAGCCAAAAATTAATGCACCAATAGCAACAATTATTAAGTTGAAATAGAAATTTACTGCACCTATTTCAAAACTAGGATATTTTTTTCGAATTACCATGGTAATAATATCAGTACCTCCAGTGGAACCATTTCTTGAAAAGACTAGTCCACTACCAATACCATTTATTACACCACCATAAATACAATAAAGCAATATATCATCAACATTTACAAATGATGATAATGGTTTAGTTAATATAAGAGCTGTAGAGAATGACAGCATTCCTATGGCAGTATAAATTGTGAAACGTTTGGTTAAAAATTTATAACTTACAAAGAATAATGGAATATTTATTAAGAAGACAATAAGCCCAGAAGGAATATTCAAAGCATATTGAAAAATAAGAGCAATACCAGTGGCACCACCACTAAGAAGTTTAGCATTAGAAATAAATAGATTTATTCCTAGTGCAGAAATAAATGTTCCTAAAATTATAAGTACAATATCTAAAATAAGCATTTTGTTTTTGTAAAATATTTTCATAAAATTTTTCCTCATTAATTATTTATATAAATTTCATATAACATAATAAAGTATATAGTAGTAAAAATGCAATAGAAATAAAAAAATTTTTTTTATAAGAGATATTAATTCTTAATAAATAAAAATCATTGATTAAAAGAGAATAGAAGAGGATAAAAGAAATGTTAAAAAAATTTATAGAAAAACAACAGAAAAACTATTTTTACAAATTAAAAATGTGAGTTTATAATAAGACAATATGTTGTGTGGAATAATGAAAATATAGACATATAATATACTATATATAGTAGAAGAGAGGAAATGGCTAAATGAATAAAATGTGTAAATTTGCTATAGAAGATATAAAGGATAAAGATGGCGTATATAATGAAGCAAAGTTAGTTGAGAGTTGTAATAACATAATAAGACCAGGTATGACTGAGGAAGAAATATTATCATCTATTATGCAAAGTGCCTTAGAGTTAACAACAGAAAGTGAACCAAAATGGCAATATGCAGCTTCAAAAATATATATTTATAAATTGTATAAAGAAGTAAATAATAACAGAGGGTTAAAAAAGCAAGAACCATATAGCAATTTTTATGATTTTATTAAAGAAATGACAACAAGAAATTTATATGGAAAATATATTTTAGAAAATTATTCACAAGAAGAGGTAGAGGAATTAGAAAAATATATAAAGCCAGAAAGAGATTATTTATTTACATATAGTGGTATTGATTTATTAACTAAAAGATATTTAATACATGATTATAATAAAAAGACATTAGAATTACCACAGCAAATGTTTATGGGAATAGCTATGCACTTAGCAGTTCCAGAAGTAAAAGGTAAGAAAATAGAATGGGCTAAGAGATTTTATGATGTTTTAAGTTCATTAAAAGCTACAATGGCAACACCGACTATGTCAAATGCTAGAAAGCCATTTTATCAGTTAAGCTCATGTTTCATTGATACTGTTGATGATAGTTTAAATGGAATATATAAATCTTTAGATAACTTTGCTAATGTTTCTAAATTTGGCGGAGGTATGGGGATATACATAGGTAAGGTTAGAGCTTTAGAGTCAAGTATAAGAGGTTTTAAAGGAGCTGCTGGAGGAGTAATTCCATGGGTTAAATTATTTAATGATACAGCAATAGCAGTTGACCAGCTGGGAGTTAGAAATGGATCTGTAGCAGTATGGCTTGATGCATGGCATAAAGATATTCCTGAGTTTCTTCAAATAAGAACGAATAATGGAGATGATAGAAAGAAAGCACATGATGTTTTCCCAGGGTTATGTTATCCAGATTTATTTTGGCGTTTAGCAGAACAAGATATTGATGCAAATTGGTATATGATGTGTCCTCATGAGATTAAAGTTGCTAAGGGATATTCACTAGAAGATTATTATGGTGCAGAATGGGAAGAAAAGTACTATGAATGTGTTAATGATGATAGAATATCTAAACGTGTTATGAGTGTAAAAGATATAGTAAGGCTTATTATAAAAAGTGCAGCAGAAACAGGAACACCATTTGCATTTTATAGAGACACTGTCAATAAGATGAACCCAAATAAGCATAAAGGGATAATATATTCTTCTAATCTTTGTACAGAAATAATGCAAAATATGAGTGCAATGGAAATACAACAAAAAGAAATTTTTGATAAGAACGGCGATAAAATAGTAATTGAAAAAACAAAAGCAGGAGATTTTGTTGTATGTAATCTTTCATCAATAGTATTAGGTAATGTTGATGTAAATGATGAAAAGGAAATTGAATATGTTGTTGAAACACAAATAAGAGCCATGGATAATGTAATTGACTTAAATTATTATGCAATTCCATTTGCTGAAATAACTAATAAAAAATATAGAGCAATAGGTCTTGGAACCAGTGGATATCATCATATGCTTGCTAATAATAAAATTCATTGGGCAGAAGAAAAACATTTAGAATTTGCTGATAAAGTATATGAAAATATTAATTATTATGCAGTAAAAGCAAGTATGAAGATAGCTAAAGAAAAAGGTTCATATGAATGCTTTGAAGGATCAGATTGGCAAAATGGAGATTATTTCAAATTAAGAGGCTATTCTAGTGATAGATGGAATGAATTAAAGCAAGAAGTAAATAAAACAGGGTTAAGAAATGGATATTTATTAGCAGTAGCACCAAATGGTTCAACAGCTACTATAGCAGGTACATCAGAAGGTATAGATCCAGTTATGGCAAGGTTTTGGTTAGAAGAGAAAAAAGGAAGCATAGTGCCAAAGACAGCACCTAATTTAAGCTGGGAAAATTTCTGGTTCTATAATTCAGCATATAATGTAGATCAAAGCTTTAGTGTTAAAGTTAATGGTGTACGTCAAAGACATATAGACCAAGGACAATCTTTTAACTTATATATAACGACAGATTTTACAATGAGACAAATAATGAACCTATACATAGATGCATGTAAGTGTGGAGTAAAATCAATATACTATGTAAGGTCAAAATCACTAACAGTAGAAGAGTGTGAGAGCTGTTCAGCATAATAAAAAATATAAAAACATTTGGGAGTAACTAATATGGATGTAAAAAAGAGATCTTTATTTAATGAAAATGGAGATGTGGAAGTCAGTAAAAAAAGAATGATTAATGGTAATACCACTAATTTAAATGATTTTAATAATATGAAATATGGATGGGTTTCAGAGTGGTATAGACAGGCAATGAATAATTTCTGGATACCAGAAGAAATTAATTTATCACAAGATTTAAAAGATTATAACAATTTAAAAGAAGCAGAGAAAGTTGCATACGATAAAATACTATCATTTTTAATATTTTTAGATTCAATACAGACAGCTAATTTAGGAAATATAAATAATTATATTACAGCCAGTGAAATTAACTTATGTCTTACAATCCAAGCTTTCCAAGAAGCTGTACACTCTCAAAGCTATAGCTATATGTTGGACACTATATGTTCTCCAGAAAAGAGAAATGAGATATTATATCAATGGAAAGATGATGAAATATTGCTGGAAAGAAATAAATTTATAGGGGCTCAATATAATAACTTTTTAGAAGAGCCTACTATAGAAAACTTAGTAAAGACAGTAATGGCTAATTACATTTTAGAAGGTATATATTTCTATTCTGGATTTATGTTCTTCTATAATTTAGAGAGAAATGGAAAGATGCCAGGTTCAGCTCAGGAAATAAGATATATAAATAGAGATGAAAACACTCACCTTTGGTTATTTAGAAGCATAATTAGAGAGCTTATAAAGGAAGAGCCAGAAGTATTTACAGAAGAATTAAGAGAAGAATTAAGATGCATGATGAAAATAGGTGTTGAAAATGAAATTAATTGGGGTAAATATGTAATTGGTGATAAAATTCAAGGAATAAATAGTAATTTAATTGAAAGTTATATAAAATATTTAGGTAATAGAAGATTAAAAGAAATTGGATTTGAAGTAATTTTTGAAGGTTATGATGAAAATCCAGCTAAATGGGTAGATATTTTAGCAGATGCAAATTCAGTAAAAACTGACTTTTTTGAAGCAAAATCAACAGCATATGCAAAAGCTAGTGTATTAATTGATGATTTATAAAATTAACATTTACAGTATAAATTTGAAAATATTATCAAAAAAATGTTATAAAATATGATAGTTATTAAAAAAATATAAAGTATTTTGAGAAAATATTAAAAATTAAAGAAATTTTGATAATATTTAAAGAATATATGTTATAATTAAAAAACAATCATAATATTTTAATTAACTATGGAATTACAATGTTAAACAATTACATTGTTATGATGCAGGGAGGAAATTGCAATGAAAAATGGTATTGCTGCTTCAAAAGGATATGCAATAGGTAAAGTATTTATTCAACAACATGAAGAAATAGTTATAACAGATGAAAAAGTAACAGATGTTGCTGCTGCTAAGGCAGAATTAAGCAAAGCTTTAGAAGATTCAAGAATTCAATTAGAAGCTATTAAAGCTAAAACTTTAGAAGAAATAGGTGAGCACGAAGCTCAGGTTTTCGTAGCACACTTAGAATTATTAGATGATCCAGGATTTGCTGGAGAAATGGAAAACACTATAGAAAATGAAAGTATAAATCCAATGAAAGCAGTTCAAATGGTAACAGATACTTTCGTTATGATATTTGAATCAATGGAAGATGCATATATGAGAGAAAGAGCTGCTGATGTTAAAGACGTTTCTAAGAGAATAATCTCTAACTTAGCAGGAAAAGGTGGAAGTGATTTTGCTATAACTGAAAAGAATACAGTTGTAGTTGCTCATGATTTAACTCCATCAGATACAGCTCAATTAGATAGATCATTAGTTGTTGGTTTCTTAACTAACATTGGGGGAAGAACTTCTCACTCAGCTATCATGGCTAGAACATTAGAAATACCAGCAGTAGTTGGTTTAGGAGATATAACTACTTCAGTTAAAAATGGAGACTTAGTTATAGTTGATGGTATTGAAGGTATTGCTATAATCAATCCTTCAGAAGAAGTAGTAGCAGAATATAGAGCTAAGCAAGAAGCTTTCAAAGCAGAACAAGAAGAATTAAAGAAACTTATCGAAGTTAAAACAGTTACTAAATCAGGTAAAAGAGTAGAGGTTTGTGGAAACATAGGAAAGCCAGAAGATATAGACCAAGTTTTAGCTAATGGTGGAGATGGTGTAGGTTTATTCAGAACAGAATTCTTATATATGGATAGAGATTCAGCTCCAACTGAAGAAGAACAATTCGCAGCATATAAGACTGTATTAGAAAAAGCTAACGGAAAACAAGTTGTTATAAGAACATTAGATATCGGTGGAGATAAGGTATTACCTTACTTACCATTACCAGAAGAAATGAACCCATTCTTAGGATATAGAGCTATAAGATTATGTTTAGATAGAAAAGACATATTCAAAGTTCAAATAAGAGCTTTACTTAGAGCTTCAGTATATGGTAAATTAGCAGTTATGTTCCCAATGATTTCAGGATTAGAAGAATTCCAAGCTGCTAAAGAATTCGTAGAAGAGTGTAGAGCAGAATTACATGCTGAAGGAGTAGCTACTTCAGATTCAATTCAATGGGGTATAATGGTTGAAATACCTGCAGCTGCAGTAATGGCTGATGAATTAGCTAAGCATGTTGATTTCTTCTCAATAGGAACAAACGACTTAATTCAATATACATTAGCTGCTGATAGAATGAGTGAAAAAGTTTCATATCTTTACAATCCAATGCACCCAGCTGTATTAAGATTAATAAAGATGACTATTGATGGAGCTCATAAGCACGGTAAATGGGTTGGAATGTGTGGAGAAATGGCAGGAGATGAAGCTGCTATCCCAACACTTGTTGAATATGGACTAGATGAGTTCTCAATGAGTGCTACTTCAATCTTAAATGCTAAGAAGATAATCTTAGAACAAGAATAATATAAAAAATAAGAGGTAAAGGTATTAAGTACTTTACCTCTTATTTTTTATCTGAAAAGTATTCAAAGGTTAATGGCAGTGGTATTTATATGAAAAAGTTAATGGAATAAGGAGATAGTAAGCTGTCCAATGAGTTATAATAGAAGAAAAGAAAAATAATGAGAAGATGGAGACGTAAAATACTGGCATGATAAAAATGATGCAAATCATGTTCCTAAAAGAAGTCTTTCAGATTTAATTATAGAAGGCAAAATTAAATAATATTATTAAATGGACTGTTTTTATCTAATTGATAAGAAACAGTTTATTTTATTTAATAAGTATTTGAGCAGTAGTATTAAGGTATAATAAACATGGGTGGTGATTTTATGAAAATTATTTTTGAAATTTTTCTATCTATATTTAAAATAGGAGCATTTACTTTTGGTGGAGGATATGCAATGATTCCATTAATTGAACAAGAGGTGGTTAATAATAAGAAATGGCTTAATAAAGATGAATTTATGGATGTATTAGTGGTAGCACAAAGTCTTCCAGGGGCAATTGCAATTAATGCATCTATTTTTTTAGGATATAGGATAGCTGGAATTTTAGGTGCTATATCAGCTTTAATTGCAGTAATATTACCATCTTTTATAATAATTATATTAATAGCTGCTTTTTTTATGCAATTTAGAAATAATTACTATGTTAATGCTGCTTTTATGGGCATAACAGCAGCAGTGCCAATGCTTGTATTAGTAGGAGCTATAAGTTTAGCTAAAGGAATACCTAAAAATTTAAGAAGCCTTATAACTATACTTATTTCATTAATTGTATTGATATTTTTCCATATTAACCCTGTGGTAGTAATAATAGTATCTGGAGTTTATGGAGCGATATTTTTAAGAGGGAAGGTATAGGAGATGAAACTATTAGTAAAATTATATTTAGCCTTTTTAAAGATAGGTACTTTTAGCTTTGGCGGTGGATATGCAATGCTTCCTTTTATTCAAAAGGAAATAGTAGAAAAAAATAATTGGATAAGTAGTACAGAATTTACTGATATAATTGGTATTTCACAAATGACACCAGGACCTGTGGCAATAAATTCTGCAACTTTTGTTGGATATAAAATAAGTGGAGTAATAGGCAGTATAGTTGCTACATTAGGAGTAATAACTACTTCATTTATTTTAGTAGTAATAATAAATAGGATATTAGATAAATTCAAAGAATTTAAAATGGTTCAAGCTGCATTATTAGGTATGAAACCAGCACTTATAGCATTGATAATATATGCTTTTTGGGATTTAGCTATAGATGCATATAAAGATTGGAAAAGTATTTTTATTACTGTGATAATTGCAGTAGTATTGTGGTCAAAAAAAGTGCATCCTATATTAGTAATTGTAATTGCTGCAATACTTGGTTTAGTATTTTATGTATAATAACGATATTATAATAGTAAATTTTAAATAATGGAGACAATGAATGGGAAATAAACTTAACAAAATATATGAAAAGTCTATGGATAATTATAATAAAGGTTATATTGAAAAGGCTTTAGAAGAATGTGAAAAGGGTATATCTTTAAATTTAAAAGATGTGAGACTATTAAATTTAAAGGGAATGCTATTATATATAAAAGGAGATTTAAAGGGAGCAATTGCTGTATGGAAAATAAATAAAGATTATAATAATGATGAAATATCAAAAATTTATATTAGAGATGCAAAAAAAGATGAAGAAAATATTAAATTATACTCTTTAGCAGAACATGATATCAAAGAGTTGAAGATTGATAATGCCATAGAAAAATTAGAGAAGTGTAGGGTGAGTGATTTTAATAGCATAAATGTTAATAATGCTTTATCCATATGTTATTTAAGAAAAGGCAATTATTTAAAAGCAATGGAGTTTAATGAAGCCTCACTAATTATAAATAAAGAGGGAAGGACAGCTCTTGAAATAAGAAATCAAATTAATGGATATTTACAAGATCCAGTAGATGAATTTAAAAATTCAATAAAGAAAAAAGCTTTAATAATATTATTGATACTATTAGGTGTAATAGCTATATTTATATTTTTAAATATTAATAAAAAAGATGAAGGCTTATCAAATAATACTGAAAATATAGTAGCAAATGAAGAAATTATAAATAAAGAAATCATAAATGAAGAAGTTAATAATGAAGAAGTTAATAATGAAGAAAAAAATACTCAAGTTAATAAACTTAATTCGGAAGAAGAAATTAAAAAAGCATATGAAGAATCAATAGGGTTATTTGATGAAAAAAAATATGATGAATCAATAGAAAAGTTACAAAGTGCATATAATAGTGATGTAGATACTTATTATCGTAAACACGTATTATTTTTATTAGCATCATGTTATTATGAAAAAAATCAAATTAATGAAGCTATACAATATTATGAAGAATATATTGGTAAATATGATGAAACATATATAGAGGAGATATATTATAAATTAGCTTTAGCGTATGAAAACATAGATTTAAATAAAAGTAAAGAATATGCAAATTATATAAAAAATAAATTTAGTAATTCCATATATAACAATAGCAAAATATCTCAAATAATATATAAATAAAGGAGGAGAATAACAATAATTACTGTAATTGAAGATATTAAAGTCTATAACCCAAAATATTTGGGTATTAAGACAATAGTCTTAGTTGGAAACAAGATAGAAGGGATATACGATAAATTAAAAATACCAGAAGATTTTATAGAAATTAAAAGAATAAATGGTGTTGGAAAGATATGTTTACCAGGATTTATAGATTCACATGTTCATATTATTGGTGGAGGTGGTGAAGGCGGATTTAGAACTCGTACTAAAGAAATAGATATAAAAGAACTTATAGAAGCTGGAATAACTTCAGTAGTAGGATGTTTAGGTACTGATTCTGTATGTAGAAATATGGAAACACTTTTAGCAAAAGCAAATGCATTGGAGCAAGATGGTATAACAGTATATTGTTATACAGGTTCATATGATATACCAATAAAGACAGTAACAGATAGTATAAAGAAAGATGTAATGTTAATTGAAAAAATAATAGGTGTAGGAGAAGTAGCATTATCGGATCATAGAAGTACTCAGCCTACTTATGATGAATTTCTTAGAGTTGTGGCAGAAACAAGAGTAGCTGGATTATTATCAGGAAAAGCAGGCGTAATTAATGTGCATTTAGGTGATGGCAAAATGGGTCTAGAATATATTGTTAAAATGATAGAAGAAACAGAAATACCAAGTACGCAAATATTACCAACTCACCTTAATAGAAATAAAGATTTGTTAGATGAAGGTTTAAGATATGCTAAAAAAGGTGGATATATAGATTTAACAACAAGTTCAGACCCTAAGCATTTAGAACCAGGGGAAATGAGAGCATCAGAAGCATTAGAATACTTATTAAATAAAGGTGTTAAAATTGATAATATAACATTTTCATCTGATGGTAATGGAAGTATGCCTGTTTTTGATAAAGGTAAGTTATTAGGTTTAGGGATATGTAGTGTAACAAGTTTATATGGAGAAGTTAAAGAGGCTGTTAAGAATTATAATATTCAAATGGAAACTGCTATTAAAGTAATAACTTCAAATGTATCAAGGATATTAAAATTAGAAAATAAGGGTACTATAGAAATGGGAAAGGATGCGGATTTAGTTATTGTTGATGATGAAAATTTAGAAATAAATATTGTAATAGCTAATGGAAATATTGTTGTTGAAAATGGAAAAGCTATTATAGAGAGCATATTCGTTTAATGTTTAATATAAAAATAAGGGGCTATATCTAATAAGACATAGCTCCTTATTTTTAATAAGCTAAAGAGAAAAATAAATGCTGACCTATTAAGGTAGTATCAGATTTTTCTACACTTCTCATCCAGCTACAAGTTGCTGTTTCTGGGTTATAAAAAAATAACGCATCACCAGTTGGATCATAGCCTTTAATAGCATCATAAACAGCTGCAAAACACTCTGATGATGGTTCAACGGTAATCTTTCCATCTACTACGCAAGAAAAAGCATAGGGTTGGAATATTACTTCTTGAACCGTATCAGGAAATTGTGGACTTAAGACACGATTTAATATTACAGATGCTACGGCTACCTTTCCTTCAAATGGTTCGCCTTTACTTTCAGCATATACAACTTGAGACATAATATATATGTCATCTTCTGTTAAATAAATTGAACTATTATTATCTGAAAAAACTTCTACATAATCATTATCAGATAAATCTATACAGCTCTCACTGGAGCAATTTAAGCTTTCAACATTTTCATCATACTTTAAATTATTTAATAAATTAATATTATCTGCTAGTTCATAACCTTTGCAGCTAATATTCGCTGAAAGAGAAAGGGTTAAAATAAAAAAAATAAAAAAATTAACCAATTTCATAAAAAACCTCCTTTTGGTTACAACCCAATCAGAATATAGTGTAACCAGAAAGAGAAAAATAATACTAAGAATTTTCTAACAAGCTTAAAAATTGCTGGATGCTCTCTAAAACATTATTATATTTTTTATATGCATTATCATAATTTTTATCAATAACTGTCTTATTTTTTTTATAATCAGAAGAGGAGCGTTCATATATAATGGCAGTACGCATTGAATTTAAATAAGATGAATATAAAGAAAAAATATCATTTAAATTATTATAATAATTTAAATAGCCTTCTGGAATAGAAACACTATTTAAATCTTTCTTTAGAAAATTAAAAGAATTTTCTTTATCATTTAAATCATTAATAATAGCATCGAAGCTTCTATTTTCTTCGCGAACACGATCAACTGCTGGCTTAAGGTCTTCTAAAAGTCCTAAAAAGTTATTAGATATAGCTGAAAGCTTAGTAATAAATTCTGTATTTTGTGAATGTTTAAGTTCACTTTCAATCTTGCTTTGGTTTAATTTGGAGTAATGAGAAATAAATGCGTATAAAAAGTTTTGTAAAGAACTACTATAATTAAGTGAAATGCCTTCATCAGATAGTTTAGAGTAAGAAGCAATGCAGTTATTTTTTAAGGCATCTAAATTAGCAGCTAGTTCATCTAATGAAGAGTCTTCATATGTAGAAATATAGTTAAGACAGTATGTGTATAAGTTATAAGTGTCATCCAATGCTTTAAGTAGATTGCTAGATACTTGGCTATTGTCATTAGAAGATAAACTAGCCAAAGATGTCTTACAATTATCTAAATCGGCAAGGCCATTTTTTAATAAAGATGAAGCTGCCACGATATTTAATGAAGTGTCGGCAGTGCAATTATTAAGTGAAGAGTTAATTGAATTAAGATTATTAGCTATAAGAGCATAATTTGATAGATTACTATAAGTGGTTGTGCTTTTCATATTAGAGCTAATATTTAAAAGAATAACGCAAGTTGAGGTAATAATAATAGATACTATAAGACAAATTATGAAGTTAAAATTATTTTTTAAATACTCTTTATTAATATTCATTAAAAATCACATCCCTTGAAAAGTTGTCTTTACATAAATTTATTAAGATAAACTTAAAAATATTATATATATTGTTAAAAAATATAAGTTATAGTGTATAATTTAAATAGAAAAGTAATGGTGGTGAAATTATGGAAGAGTTGGTTTCAATGATTGTAAATGCTTTAAGAAATATTTCAATCAGTGCATGTATAGATATAGTAGTTGTAGCTTTTATTTTTTATAAAGGATACTTTTTAATAAAGGAAACCAGGGCAGAGCAATTATTAAAAGGAATTGCCTTAATTATAGTATTAATACCAATAAGTTATTTATTTAATTTATCAATGCTATATTACATATTAAATAAGACATTAGCTATTGGGGTCTTATCAGTGGTAATTATCTTTCAACCTGAAATTAGAAGAGCATTGGAGCATTTAGGCAGAAGTGCTTTTGAAGATAAGCATGGCTTTGAAGATGAAGAACAGATGAACAAAAATGTAAATGAAATAGTTGAAGCAGTGATTAATCTTGCAGAAACTAAAACAGGAGCATTAATTGCCATTGAACAAGGAACAGGACTGGGAGAGTTAATAGCATCAGGTACAGAGATAGATTCAAAAATATCAGCAAATCTATTAGAAAATATATTTGTTATTAATACCCCATTACATGATGGTGCAACAATAATTGGTAAAGGAAGAATAATAGCATCAGGATGTGTGTTGCCACTTACTAATCAAGATATAAATAAGAAGCTTGGTACAAGACATAGAGCTGCTATAGGACTATCTGAAATATCTGATGCTTTAGTAATAATTGTATCAGAAGAAACAGGAATAATTTCTCTAGCTATTAATGGAAGACTTACAAGAAACTATGATAGAGATAGATTGAAAATTATATTATTAAAAATAATGGAAGAAAGAGAAAATAAGAGAGTTAAAACTGCAGGCAAGAAGGTGAAGGGATGGATAACAGGAAAACTAAGCAAAAAATAATAGTTCAAATTGTATCGCTTTTTATATCCATTGGGTTATGGTTATATGTAACTAATACTGAAAATCCAATAAGGACTGTAGAAGTAAGCAAGGTTCCTGTACAGCTTTTAAATGCTAACGATTTATCAAAGCAAGGGATGGCCTTAGTACCCAATCAAAGTATTTATGTAGATTTAAAGGTTGAAGGATATAGCCAAGACGTGTATAAATTGAATAAAGATAACTTTTCAATTAAGATAGATTTAGCTGAGTATGCCTTAAAGTTAGGAGATAACTCAATTCCAATAACTATAGTTGATACTCCATCAAACGTTACAGTGAAAAATACCTCTAATTTAGTTGTGACAGTAAAGATTGAAGAAATTATAGAAAAAGATTTTAAGGTGGAGTCAAGAATAGATGTGGCAGCCAAAGCTAATTATTATGTTGCACAGCCTCAAATAAATCCAGAAACAGTGACAGTATCTGGACCAAAATCACTAGTAAGTCAAGTTAAGGGAGTTGTGGTATTAGGTCAGGAGGATAATGTTTTTGAAGATATAGTTAAAAATTATGAAGTTGTAGCTATAGGTGATAGTGGATATACTGTAGAAGGGGTAAAACTTTCAACTGAAAGAGTACAAGTAATTATCAAAGTTAACCCAGGTAAATCTGTACCTATTAAGGTAGGCACTATAGGTAATGCAGGTTATAATATTAATATAGCATCCATGGAACTATCGCAGAATTATGTGGAAATAACAGGACCTCAATATATTTTAGATAGTATCAGTGAGATATACACAGAAGCTATTGATTTATCTAGAATAACAAAAAACAGTAATATGAAAGTTGATTTAATTTTTCCAGATGGTATTGAAAAAGCAAGCATATCATATGTTACTGTAAGTATTGAAGTAGAAGAAGCTAAGGAAAGCCAAGAAAATGAAGTAACAAGAGAATTTGAAGTAGAATATACTACAAGTGGTTTAGCAAGTGATTTTAATATGACAGCTTCATCAGACAAGGTAAAAATTGTACTTAAAGGTAGCAAGAATAAACTAGATTCTATCAATATAGAAAATATAGTAGCTAGTATAGATTTATCTTCAATAACTGATACAGGACAATATACAGAGACTCCAGCTGTTAATATTACAGGAGATGCTGAAGGTGTTGAAATAATCAGTGTTGAAAGCATAATAATAAATGTAACTAAAGAAGAAAATAGCGAAGGTGTCTTTAATGAAACAACTACCAATGAAGAAAGTACTTTAGCTCAATAGTAGTTAATAATGAATTATGAATTGATGATAAAAAGCCCCGATGGGCTTTTTATTTTTTAGTTAAACAGTGCAGGTAGAGTTTCGCTAATGTAACTTTAGTTAAGTGCTCATAAATGGCTAATGAAAAGCTTAGTTAGGTTTTGCGTAAGCTACAAGCCTATTTAACTTAGTGCTTGTGACTTATTAACTAAAGCTATGATAGACTTAACTAATTAACGTAGTGTTTAATTAATATGTGAGGTATGATAAAATAGTCTAACATTAGAAAATAATAATTAAGAAGGTGATTTTATGACTATAAGAGTTAATAATATAGTACTTAGCTTAGATGATGATATAAGTATATTAAAAAGGAAAGTTAGTAAAAAGCTGAAGATATCTATTGATGAAATAAAAAACTTTAAGATAATAAAGGAAAGCTTAGATGCTAGAAATAAAGATAATATAAGACTTACATATGCCGTAGAATTAGAACATAAAAATGAAGAAAAGCTTGTGGAAAGATTACATGATAAAGATGTAAAAATAGATACTACAAAATATGAACCAGATGTTCAGGAAGGAAATGAAAAGCTTAATAATAGGCCTGTAGTAGTGGGGTTTGGGCCAGCAGGTATATTTGCAGCTTTAATGTTAGCAGAAAAAGGTTATAAACCACTGGTGATAGAACGTGGAGAAGATGTGGATAAAAGAAGTGAAACTGTGGATAGATTTTGGACAGAAGGAAAGTTGAATTTAGAATCTAATGTACAGTTTGGAGAAGGGGGGGCAGGTGCCTTTTCAGATGGTAAGCTTACTACAAGAATAAAAGATAAAAGATGTGATTATGTATTAGCAGAGCTTGTTAAAGGTGGAGCACCAGCAGAGATTGCTTATCTAGGAAAGCCACATGTTGGTACAGATATTTTAAAAGATGTTGTTAAGAATATAAGAAAAAAAATAATTAAATTAGGTGGAGAAGTAAGATTTTCTTCTAAACTTGAATATATAAATAAGGAAAATGGTAAAGTTAAGAGTATCATAGTAAATGGTGAAGAAATTCCTTGTGAAGCTGTGATATTAGCATTAGGACATAGTGCTAGAGATACTTATGAAATGCTTTATGAAACAGGTCTTGAAATGACACAAAAAGCTTTTGCCATTGGCGTAAGAATAGAGCATCCACAGGATTTAATAAATAAGAGTCAATATGGAAAGTTCCATAATCATCCTAAATTAAAGGCTGCAGACTATAAACTTACTTATCAATGCAAAGAAAGTAAAAGAGGAGTATATTCATTCTGTATGTGTCCAGGTGGAGTAGTTGTAGCAGCAGCCTCAGAAGAGGGAAGAGTTGTTACCAATGGAATGAGTTATCATGCTAGAGATTTGGAAAATGCTAATTCAGCATTAGTTGTTCAAGTACATCCAGAAGATTTTGGTAGCGAACATGTCTTAGCAGGGGTAGAATTTCAAAGAAAATATGAAGAGCTTGCTTATAAGGTAGGTGGAGCTAATTATAATGCACCTGTACAACTTGTAGGAGATTTTATGAGGGATAGAGTTTCTACTAAAATAGGTTCTGTAACACCAGGATATAAACCAGGATATAAACTTGTAGATATGAGAGAATGTCTGCCAGATTTCGTTGTTGAATCAATTAAAGAAGGTATAGTTAATTTTGATAGAAAAATTAAAGGTTATGGCATGGATGATGCAGTTCTTACAGGAGTGGAAACAAGAACATCAGCACCTATAAGGATGCTAAGAAATGAAAACTTTGAAAGTACTTCTATTGAAGGTATTTATCCTTGTGGAGAAGGTGCAGGATTTGCTGGGGGAATTATTTCAGCGGCAGTAGATGGTATAAAGGTTGCGGAAAATATCATAGGAAAATATACCAAACTAAATATTTAATAAAAAATTACAATGAATCAAGCATATTGATTCATTGTTTTTTTTATGTGAAAAAAATAACTGAAAGTTTTCTGAAAATTTAGGAATTTATGATAAAGTTTGATAAAATATAATTGTTAAATATTATAAAAAATACTAAAATTTATAATAAAAGGGATAGAATAAGAAATGAGAGGTGTATTATGAGTAAGAATTTTGATGATTTATTATCAAAATTAAAGGGGATTCAGAGAAAAAAATTAGCAGTAGCAGTGGCACAAGATGAGCCAGTTCTAGAAGCTGTTAAAGAAGCAAATGATAAAGGAATAGCTGATGCAATATTGGTTGGAAATAAAGAAGAAATATCTTTAATAGCAAAGAACATAGGTATGGATTTAAATAAATTTGAAATAGTAAATATAGAAGAACCTAAGAAAGCGACATTACATGCAGTTGAATTAGTATCGATAGGAAGAGCAGATATGCTTATGAAGGGTCTAGTAGATACAGCAACGTTTTTAAAAAGCGTATTAAATAAGGAAGTTGGACTTAGAACAGGAAGTTTAATGTCTCATGTAGCTGTTTTTGAAATAGAAGGATTTGATAGATTAATTCTTTTAACAGATGCAGCATTTAATACTTATCCAGAGTTAAAGGATAAAGCTCAAATAATTAAAAATTCAGTAGTGGTAGCAAAGGCTTGTGGAATACAAACACCAAAAGTAGCTCCAATATGTGCTGTGGAAGTTGTTAACCCAGATATGCAAGCAACAGTAGATGCAGCATTATTATCAAAGATGAGTGATAGAGGGCAAATTAAAGGATGTATAGTTGATGGACCTTTAGCATTAGATAATGCTTTATCAATTGAAGCTGCTGAACATAAAGGGGTAAGCGGCTCAGTTGCAGGAAATGCAGATATATTGTTACTTCCTAATATTGAAACAGCTAATGTTATGTATAAAACATTAACTTATACTGCTCATACTAAGAATGGTGGAATACTGGTAGGTACATCAGCACCAGTAATTTTAACTTCAAGAGCCGATAGCTTTGAAACCAAGGTTAATTCCATAGTATTAGCTGCATTAGTAGCTGAAAATAAATAAGAATTTTTGGGAGGATTAAAAATGGCATTTAAATTATTAATAATAAATCCAGGTTCAACATCAACTAAAATTGGTGTTTATGAAGATGAAAAGCAAATTTTTGAGAAGACTTTAAGGCATAGTGCAGAAGAAATAGGTCAATTTGAAACTATTTACTCTCAAAAGGATTTTAGGAAGGAAGTAATCCTTAATGTTTTAAGAGAAAATAATTTTGATATAAACACTTTAGATGCAGTAATAGGGCGAGGTGGACTTTTAAAACCAATTCCAAGTGGGACTTATGAAGTAAACAAGGTTTTACTTGAGGATTTAAAGATTGGGGTGCAAGGACCTCATGCTTCAAATTTAGGAGGAATATTAGCACAAGAAATTGCAGAACAAGCAGATGTAAGAGCTTTTATAGTTGATCCAGTTGTAGTTGATGAACTAAGCGATGTAGCAAGATTATCTGGAGTGCCAGAATTAAGAAGAATAAGCATATTCCATGCTTTAAATCAAAAAGCTGTTGCTAAGAGGTTTGCTAAAGAAAGTGGTAAAAGATATGAAGACTTTAACCTTGTAGTTACTCATATGGGTGGTGGAGTTTCTGTAGGTGCTCATAAAAATGGTAGAGTCATAGATGTTAATAACACTTTAGATGGAGATGGTCCATTTTCACCTGAAAGAGCTGGAGGAGTACCAGCAGGAGAGCTAATTAAAATGTGCTTTAGTGGTGAATATACTAAGGATGAAGTATATAAGAAGATAGTAGGAAAAGGTGGAGTAGTTGCTTATTTAGGAACTAATGATTTAAAGTCTGTTATTGATAAGAAAAATAATGGAGATGAAAAATGTAAATTAGTATATGATGCATTTATTTATCAAGTGGCAAAGGAGATAGGAGCTATGTCTACTGTTCTAAAAGGCCAAGTTGATGCAATAATTTTAACTGGTGGAATAGCATACTCACCATTTATAGTAGATGATTTGAAAAAAGCCATAGGTTGGATTGCACCAGTAAAAGTATATCCAGGAGAGGATGAGCTTTTAGCGTTAGCACAAGGTGGAATTAGAGTATTAAGTGGGGAAGAGGAAGCAAAAGAATACAAATAAATTTATAATGCTTGAAAATTAGATTTTCAAGCTCTTTTTATTTGAGAAAAGATTAAAATGATGGAATGTGTCTATACTTAAGGAAGGGGTGGTTATATGAAGACAACTATTACTTCTAAAAGCAAGGCAGAAGTTATTTTTCAAAGCATAGGGAATTCATTATTTCAAGTTTTACAATATAATGATATAGGGGGATATTCTAATTATAAAAGCTTTAAGCAGGCAAAGGATATATATGATTGTAATGATGCATTGAGGCAAGTTAAAGTTATTTTAAAAAATAGCACTATAAAGGTACAAAATGAAATATTAAGCTATATGAAAGGTGATATTGGAATAAAGGATAAAAAGATTAAGTCATCAAGCATAACTAGAAGGTTATTGGGTATAGGAGAAAAGACAGGAAAGATATCTTTAAGCGGTACAGGAGAAGTGTATTTTAAGCCATCATTTAAGTATTTTTCTTTAATTGAATTATATGATGAAGAAATAATAGTTGATGAGGATATATTTTATATATGTGAAGATTCAATTAAAATCAATATTGAAGATGGTGAAAAATTATTAGATAAGGATAAATTACAAATAAAACTTAGTGGAAGTGGAATTGTTATTTTACTTATGAATGTTCCTGAAAGTGAGATAGTCAGATGCAAATTATTTAATGATAAGCTTACAGTAGATGGAGATTTTGCTGTATTAAGAAGTGGTTCTATAGATGTATCTATTGAATCAATTAATAATTATCTTAACGATTCAGATATAAGTGAAAAAGAATATCTACATGTTTATGAAGGCATTGGAGAAGTGTGGATATTACCAACTTTAAGCTGTTATGAAGATTTTTCAGAGGATATTGATGAAAACCAGGAAGAATAATGCGCTTATTACTTAACTTTATTAAGCTAAAGTGATAAAATTATATTGAAAAAAGCTGATTTAGGAGTGAGAATAATGAGCATTAAAAATACAGATTTTAAAGAAGAATTAGATATATTATTTAAAGCTATCTTAAAATTAGAAAATGAAGATGAGTGTTATAAATTTTTTGAAGATATAGCAACAATTAATGAATTAAAATCATTAGCGCAAAGAATGCAGGTTGCAAAGATGTTAAAGGAAAAGAAAGTATATACAGAAATAGCAGAAGTTACAGGTGCTAGTACAGCAACAATAAGTAGAGTTAATAAGTGTTTAAATTATGGAGAGGAAGGCTATAATCTAGTGCTAGATAGGCTTTATCCAAAAAGTAAGTAGTTAGATTCTTGTAAAAAAATTGCATAGGATATATACTATAATAGCTACAATAATTATTGTAGTAAAAATCGATATTTGTTAATTATATTAAATAGATAAGATAAGTAGAGGTATTTGTATGAGTAGAATATTTGGTACAGATGGTGTTAGAGGTATAGCTAATACTGAGCTAACATCAGAATTAGCATATAATTTAGGTAGAGCAGGAGCTTTTGTATTAACAGAAGGAACTCATAAACCAAAAATATTAGTAGCAAAAGATACAAGAGTATCAGGAGATATGCTAGAAGCAGCATTAGTAGCTGGGATTCTTTCAGTTGGAGCAGAAGCAGTGATGATAGGTGTAGTTCCAACACCAGCAGTTGCATATTTAACTAGAGAGTACAATGCAGATGCAGGAGTAATGATTTCAGCTTCTCATAATCCTGTTGAATATAATGGTATAAAGTTCTTTGATAATAGAGGGTATAAGTTATCGGATGAATTAGAAGATAAGATACAAAAAACAATAGAAGATGGATTTGTAGGGGTACCTAGTCCAATAGGAAAAGATTTAGGAAAATGCCACTTTGAAGCAGAAGGCATAAATAAATATATGGAACATGCTAAATCAACTATAGCAACTGAACTTGCAGGATTAAAAGTTGCTTTAGATTGTGCTAATGGAGCAGCTTATGAAGTTGCAGTAAAAGCTTTTAAAAGCTTAGGAGCAGAAGTGCATGTAATCAATAATACTCCAGATGGAACAAATATTAATGAAAAATGTGGATCTACTCATCCGGAAGCTTTAATGGAATATGTAGTTAAAGAAAGATGTGATATAGGATTTGCTTTTGATGGAGATGCAGATAGATGCTTAGCAGTGGATGAAAATGGAAACCTTGTTAATGGAGATTTTATATTAACTATTTGTGCAAAGGCTTTAAAAGAAAAAGGACAATTAAAAGATGATACTTTAGTTGTTACAGTAATGAGTAATTTAGGATTAGACATTGCTTGTAAAGCAGAGGAAATAAGAACATTTAAAACTAAAGTTGGAGATAGATATGTTCTTGAAGAAATGTTAAAAGATGGATATGTTCTTGGAGGAGAACAATCAGGTCATATTATATTCTTAAACCATAATACTACTGGTGATGGATTAGTTACAGCATTAAAAGTGGCAGAAGTTGTTAAAGAAAAGAATAAGACTTTAAGTGAGCTTGCAAGCATAATGAAGGAGCTACCACAAGTATTAGTAAATGCAAAAGTACCTAATCATATGAAAAATATATATTTAGAAGATGAAGAAGTAGTAGAAGCTATAAAAGTAGTTGAAGATAGATTAAATGGAGTAGGAAGGGTGCTTATAAGACCTTCTGGAACAGAACCATTAGTTAGAGTTATGCTTGAAGGCGAAAATCAAGAAGAAATTAACGAAATGGCTCATAGTATAGCTAATTTAATATTAAGTAAAATATAAAAATATTAGAAAGTGAAAGTAGAAAATTCTACTTTCGCTTTTTTTTACATATAAATTTACATGATAATATTTTTATTGTAAAGTATGAAAAATTGTAGAAAAGAGTATTTTTAAAATAATAATAAAATATGAAAATGATTATTAATAAAATAAAATTAGAGATGTTGCGATGATAAAGAGTTAAGAATAGTCTTTATTTTTTAACAAACTATTAATAATAATAAAATCTTTTTGCTAGATATTAATAAAATGAAAAAAAAAGCTAATATTATTGACTTTGCTATAGAATAAAGAGTAAAATTTTTACAATACATTAAAATAATATAAAAAAGTTACGGCGGTGTAAGTTATAAAGTAGTATAATAATTCAGTTTATAGAGAGTTAGTGTTAATCAAGGTAAGTGCTGATGCTGAAAAAAGAGCTGAGATAAATAATAAGTGAAAAAGGGGGCAATAATATGGCAATGACCATGACACAGAAAATTTTAGCTAAGCATGCAGGGTTAGAAAGCGTTAGAAGTGGACAACTTATTGAAGCAGAATTAGATATGATTTTAGGCAATGATATAACTTCGCCTGTAGCTATTAATGAGTTTGAAAAATTAGGCTTAGATAATGTCTTTCATAGGGATAAAATTTCTATTGTGCCAGATCATTTTACACCTAATAAGGACATAAAGGCAGCAGAGCAGTGTAAATTAGTGAGGAAATTTGTAAAGAATAAAAAGATTAGTAATTATTTCGAAGTTGGGCAGATGGGCATAGAACATTGTTTATTGCCAGAGAAAGGACTTGTGGTTGCAGGTGATGTAGTTATAGGGGCTGATTCACATACTTGCACATATGGGGCATTAGGTGCTTTTTCAACGGGAATAGGTTCAACAGATATGGCAGCAGGTATGGCTACAGGGAAATGTTGGTTTAAAGTTCCATCAGCTATTAAGTTTATACTAAATGGTAAACCAGGAAAATGGGTAAGTGGAAAAGATATAATACTTCATATAATTGGGGAAATAGGAGTAGATGGTGCATTATATAAGTCTATGGAATTTGAAGGCCAAGGGATAAAATATCTTTCAATGGATGATAGGTTTACTATATGTAATATGGCTATAGAAGCTGGAGGAAAAAATGGAATATTTCCAGTAGATGAAAAAACCATAGAATATATGAAAGAACACTCTAAAAAAGAGTGGATGGAGTTTAATGCAGATGAAGATGCTGAATATGAAGCTGTTTATGAAATTGATTTATCAAAGATAAGGCCAACAGTATCATTTCCACATTTGCCAGATAACACAAGGACTATTGATGAAGTTGGAGAAGTAAAGATAGACCAAGTTGTTATTGGATCATGTACTAATGGAAGACTTTCAGATTTAAGGATAGCAGCAAAGATATTAAGAGGCAAAAAGGTTCATAAGGGTATAAGATGCATCATTATCCCAGGAACACAAAATATATATCTTGAAGCTATGAAAGAAGGACTCATAAAGGATTTTATAGAAGCAGGTGCTGTAGTTTCTACGCCAACTTGTGGCCCATGTCTAGGGGGGTATATGGGTATATTGGCAAAGGAAGAAAGAGCAGTATCAACAACTAATAGAAATTTCGTTGGAAGAATGGGGCATGTGGAATCTGAGGTATACTTAGCAAGTCCAGCAGTTGCAGCAGCTTCAGCAATTAGAGGTAAGATAGCAAATCCAGAATTGTTGTAAAATGGGGGTTATTAAATGAAAGCAAGAGGCAGAGCCTTTAAATATGGTGATAATGTAGATACAGATGTAATAATACCAGCAAGATATTTAAATACAGCAGATCATAGTGAACTGGCAAGCCACTGTATGGAAGATATAGATAAAGATTTTACAAAGAAAGTTAATAATGGGGATATAATTGTAGCAAAAAAGAATTTTGGTTGTGGTTCATCTAGAGAACATGCACCGCTAGCTATAAAGTCAAGTGGAATAAGCTGTGTAATAGCATCTACTTTTGCTAGGATATTTTTTAGAAATTCAATAAATATAGGATTGCCTATTATTGAGTGTGATGAAGCGGCAAAAGCAATAGAAGATGGAGATGAATTAGAAATAGATTTTAGCAGTGGAGTAATCAAAAATATTACTAAAAATGAAAACTACAAAGGAGAACCTTTTCCAGAATTCATGCAAAACATTATCAATAGCAATGGACTTATTAATTACATTAAAAATTTAAAATGAAAAATTAGAATAATGAATAATAAAATTTTTCATTTTAATTATTTATTTTTCATTTAAAAAAGGGGGCTTTTTTTATGAATTATAGAATAGTAGCAATACCAGGAGATGGTATAGGACCAGAAGTTGTTAGAGAAGCTATACTTATATTAGATAAAATTGGAGAAGAATTTAATCATAAATTTGAAATAAAATACGCTTTAGCAGGGGGATGTGCCATTGATGAAGTGGGAGTCCCTTTGCCACATGAAACATTAAAGATTTGTCAAAGTAGTGATGCGGTATTACTTGGGGCTGTAGGAGGGTATAAATGGGATAATACTACTGCTAAAGTAAGACCAGAACAAGCTTTACTTGGTTTAAGGGAAGGATTAAACCTTTACTGTAACTTAAGACCAGCTCTTTTGTATAATCCTTTAAAAATAGCATCACCATTAAAAGAAGAACTAATTAATGATGGAATAGATATAGCTGTAGTAAGAGAACTGACAGGAGGAATTTATTTTGGTAACCGTGGAAGATTTCTTGAAGATGGTGTAGAAGCTGCTTTTGACACAGAAAAATATAATAAAGAAGAAGTAAGAAGAATTGCTAAGATTGCTTTTGAAACTGCCATGAAGAGAAATAAGAAGGTAACCAGTGTTGATAAGGCTAATGTTTTAGAAAGTTCAAGGCTATGGAGAGAAACAGTAATTGAAGTTTCTAAGGAATATAAGAAAGTAGAACTAAATCATATGTATATAGATAATGCATCAATGCAGCTTGTGAGGAATCCGGCACAATTTGATGTGATAGTTACTTCAAATATGTTTGGAGATATTTTATCAGATGAAGCTTCAATGATAACAGGGTCTATAGGAATGTTGCCATCAGCATCTTTAGGTAAGGGAAAGCTTGGAATGTATGAACCTATTCATGGTTCAGCACCAGATATTGCAGGTATGGATATAGCTAATCCTTTAGCAACAATATTATCGGTAGCTATGATATTTAGATATAGCTTAGATTTAGAAGAAGAAGCCCAAGCCATTGAAAACTCTGTAGTTAAAGTATTGGAAGATGGTTATAGAACTAAGGATATTTATAGTGAAGGTACAAGACTCGTTGGTACAAGAAAAATGGGACAGCTAGTTATTGAAAGATTAAGCAAGATATAGAGGTGAATATAATTGAGAAGTGATATGGTTAAGAAGGGGATAGCAAGAGCACCTCATAGAGCTCTTTTTAAAGCAATAGGATTAAGTGATCTGGAACTAGAAAGACCACTTATAGGAATAGTAACATCACAAAATGATATAATACCTGGACATATTAATTTAGACAAGATTGTTGAAGCAACTAAAAAAGGTGTACTTATCAGTGGAGGAACTCCATTAGTATTTCCAACCATAGGAGTATGTGATGGAATAGCTATGGGTCACGAAGGTATGAAGTATTCATTGGCTACAAGAGAGTTAATAGCAGATAGTGTTGAGTGTATGGTAAAAGCTCATGGTTTTGATGCGTTAGTATTTATTCCTAATTGCGATAAGATTGTACCAGGAATGATAATGGCTGCATTAAGGCTTAATATACCTTCAGTATTTGTTAGTGGAGGGCCAATGTTAGCAGGTAAATATAAAGGTGAGGCAGTATCATTATCAACACTATTTGAAGCAGTTGCTTCTGTGGAAAGTGGAAAAATGACTAAAGAAGAATTAAAAGAATTGGAAAGTAAGTCATGTCCAACATGTGGTTCATGTTCAGGAATGTTTACAGCTAATTCAATGAATTGTCTTACAGAAGTTTTAGGATTAGGGCTTCCAGGCAATGGAACTATTCCAGCTGTATATTCAGAAAGAATAATACTTGCGAAGTATGCTGGAATGGCAGTTATGAATTTATTAAAAAATAATATAAAACCAAGAGATATAGTAAATGAAAAATCAATTAAAAATGCACTTGCTGTAGATATGGCTTTAGGATGTTCAACCAATAGTGTATTACATTTAACAGCTATAGCAAATGAAGCAAAACTACAAATGAATTTAGATATTATTAATGAAATGTCATCAAAAGTTCCTAATATTTGTAAGTTAGCACCAGCATCGAATATTCATATTCAAGATTTATATGAAGCTGGTGGAATATCTGCAGTTATTAATGAATTAAGTAAAAAAGATTTAATAGATTTAGAGTGTATTACAGCTACAGGAAAGACCATAGGTGAAAATGTTAAAGATAAAAAAGTATTGAATTATGATGTAATAAAGCATGTGGAAAGACCATATAGCAAAACAGGTGGCATAGCTGTATTAAGAGGAAATTTAGCAGTGGATGGAGCTGTAGTAAAGAGATCAGCAGTACTTCCTGAAATGTTAGTTCATCAAGGGCCAGCTAAAGTATTTGATTCAGAAGAGGAAGCTGTAGAAGCTATATTTAATAATAAGATAGTGGCAGGAGATGTTATTGTAATAAGATATGAAGGACCAAAAGGTGGACCTGGTATGAGAGAAATGCTTTCACCAACATCTGCTATATCAGGAATGGGACTTGATAAATCGGTTGCACTTATTACAGATGGAAGATTTAGTGGAGCCACAAGGGGAGCATCAATAGGACATGTATCTCCAGAAGCAGCAGAAGGTGGAGTAATTGCTCTAGTAGAAAATGGTGACATAATTTCCATAGATATAAATAGTGGTAAGTTAGAATTATTAGTTAATAAAGATGTATTAAAAGAAAGAAGGAAGAATCTTGTAAAAGTTGAACCTAAAATTAAGGAGGGATATCTTGCAAGATATGCTAAGCTAGTAAGTTCAGCAAACACAGGAGCAGTTTATAAATAATTAAACAGTAAATTTTGTTACACTCATTAGAGTCAGCATTCATTAACGAAGTGTTAATTAGATTGTCGTTTAATTAAAAAGGGGGCGATTTATGTGTTATTGACTGGTGCTGAAATTTTGGTGAATTCGCTGATAGATAATGGCGTTGATACTGTATTCGGTTATCCAGGTGGGGCAGTTTTAAATATATATGACGCATTATTTAAGAAAAACGATAAAATAAGGCATATTTTAACTTGCCATGAACAAGGTGCAGCTCATGCAGCTGATGGATATGCTAGATCAACAGGTAAGGTCGGTGTATGTATAGCAACATCAGGGCCTGGAGCAACAAATTTGGTTACAGGAATTGCTACAGCTTATATGGATTCAACACCAATGGTTGCAATTACAGGTAATGTTACGAGGCCTTTACTTGGCAAAGATAGTTTTCAAGAAGTGGATATTACAGGTATTACAATGCCTATAACTAAGCATAATTATATAGTTAAAGATATAAAGGATCTACAAAAAATAATTAATGAAGCTTTTTATATTGCTTCATCAGGACGTCATGGTCCAGTACTTATTGATATACCTAAGGATATAACAGCAGAAAAGTATAATTATATAACGATGGAGCCTAAAAATAGAAAAAAAAGTTTACAGCATATAAATATAAACTCTCTAGAGAGGTTTGCACAATTAATCAATGAGAGTGAGAATCCTTTTATTTATGCAGGAGGAGGAATATTAAGTTCAAATGCAGAAAAAGAAGTTTTAGCTTTGGCAGAAAAAATAAACGCACCAGTTGCAACCAGTCTTATGGGAATAGGCTCTATTCCTAATGATCATAGATTATATACAGGAATGATTGGAATGCATGGTACTAAAGCTTCAAATCTTTTGGCTACCAGTTGTGATTTGATTATTGCTTTAGGAGCAAGATTTAGTGATAGGGTAATAAGTCATAAAAACCATATAAAGAATGCTAAAATAATCCAAATAGATATAGATCCTACAGAGATAAATAAAAACGTTAAAGTAGATTCATATATTGTAGGTGATATAAAGGAAGTTATAAAAAAGTTATTTCCTATGATAAATGAAAAAGAAAATATAGCATGGATAAATAAAATGAATGAACTTAAAACATTAAATAATAAGGAAGTAGTGAAAGAAGGAGTACTTACACCAGAATATTTATTTACTTTATTAAATAAAATGAATAATGGTAATTTTATTATTACCACAGAAGTTGGACAACATCAAATGTGGACAGCTCAAAATTATAAATTTTATAAGCCAAGGACATTTATAAGTTCATGTGGACTTGGAACTATGGGATTTGGAATGGGTGCGTCCATTGGTGCACAAATGGGAAATCCTAAGGCTGTAGTATTCAATATTGCTGGAGATGGTAGCTTTGGTATGGATTGCAATGAATTTGCCACAGCAGTTAATTTTAAGCTTCCTGTAAAAGTAATAGTGATGAATAATAATGCTTTAGGAATGGTCAGACAATGGCAAAGCTTGTTTTATGAAGGCAGATATGCTGAAACAACATTAAATAGAGCAACTGATTTTGTAAAATTGGCAGAAGCTTTTGGAGGAACTGGTTTTAGGGTAGAAAAGCCAGAAGAGTTACAGGAGATATTAGAAAAAGCATTAGCCACTGATGGACCTGTAATTATAGATTACAAAATTAATAGTGATGATATGGTGTTACCAATGGTTGCACCAGGGGCACCAATAAATGAAATTATCAGTAAAGAAGATATTAAATTATAAATTGGAGGGTATAAAAATGGCAAAGATGTTTTATGAGAATGATACAAATTTAGGATTATTGCAAGGAAAGAAAATAGCAGTAATTGGTTTTGGTAGCCAAGGACATGCCCATGCATTAAATTTACATGAAAGTGGAGTAGATGTAATTGTAGGATTATATGAAGGGAGCAAATCATGGAATAAGGCAAAAGAAGCAGGATTAGAAGTTACTACAACTTCAGAGGCAGCTAAAAATGCTGATATTATAATTATATTAGTACCAGATGAAAAGCAAGCAAAATTATATAGAGAAGAAATTGAACCATACTTGGAAGATGGAAATGCTTTAGTATTTGCTCATGGATTTAATATTCACTTTAAGCAAATAGTACCTCCTTCAAACGTTGATGTATTTATGATAGCTCCAAAAGGACCAGGACATATGGTAAGAAGAACTTATACCGAAGGATCTGGTGTTCCATGTTTAATAGCTGTAGAGCAAGATTATTCAGGAAAGGCTAAGGATTTAGCATTAGCCTATGCAAATGGTATAGGTGGAGCTAGAGCTGGTGTTCTTGAAACTACATTTAAAGATGAAACAGAAACAGATTTATTTGGTGAACAAGCAGTTCTTTGTGGAGGAATCACAGCTTTAATTAAGGCTGGTTTTGAAACTTTAGTTGAAGCAGGATATGCACCAGAAAATGCTTATTTTGAATGTATGCATGAAATGAAGCTTATTGTAGATTTAATGTATCAAGGTGGTATGGCTGCCATGAGATATTCAATTTCTGATACAGCTGAATATGGTGATTATGTAACTGGAAGCAGAATAATTACTGATGAAACTAAGAAGGAAATGAAACAAGTTTTAACTGAAATTCAAAATGGTACTTTTGCTAAGAAATGGCTTCTTGAAAATCAAGTTGGTAGACCTACATTTAATGCTATGAGAAGAATGGAAGCAGAGCATCCAATAGAAAAAGTAGGTAAAGAGCTTAGAGAAATGATGTCTTGGATAGACAGTAAGAAATTAGATTAATAATTAATAATTAAAAATTAAAGTGAGAAGGGTCTGTTCAGTCTGTTCATAGTGCGACAGTCCCTTTTTTATTTTAAATAAAAACTGGAAAAAGATTATTGACAATTTTTAAGATATAGTATATTATCATATTAAATATTATTAAATAACTCTTAAAGAGTTATTTAAACAATGTATAAAGGGGTAATGATTATGATAATATTAACAATAGAAAATGTTCCAGGAAAAGAAATTAAAGAAGTTAAAGGATTAGTAAAAGGAAGTACTGTAAGATGTAAAAACATTGGACGTGATATAACTGCTTCTTTTAAAAATCTTGTAGGTGGGGAAATGTCAGGATATAATGATATGCTTACAGAAGCAAGACAAATAGCTATTGGAAGAATGGCTGATGAGGCAGAAGCTATGGGAGCTAATGCAATTATAGGAATGAAGTTAATGTCTTCTGCTATAGCAGCAGGAGCAGCAGAAATGGTAGCTTATGGTACAGCAGTAGTAGTGGAATAAAAAGGAGTAATTTATTTTGAATATAACATTGATGATTATATTATACGTTGGGTTTTGGATACTTACAGCTATAGGATCAATAGCAATGATAATATGGGCTATAGTAAGTAGGATTAAAGAAAAAAAGATAGAAAAAGAAAAACATAAGAAGTATAAAGAATACTAATTATAATAAATAATATAAGAAATTATCATGTAAAAAGTCATTAGAATTTTAAAATATATTTAACATCTAATGCTTTTTTCACATAAAGTAATAAAAGTATAAAATTACAAGTAGACAAGCTGTAAAAAATATATTATCATATGTTTTATAGTAAATTACAATCGAATGTTCGTATAATGCCGGAAATATGGTCCGGGAGTCTCTACCAAATCACCATAAATGATTTGACTACGATATGGATTTAATATTTATATATAAGTACATACAGTATAAATTCTATTAATATAATACATATCTTTTTCCTCATATCATGCGATATTCGGTTGTAAAGAAAATGCATGGAGGAACAAACGATGGAATTCTTATCAAACTATTTCAAATTCAAAGAAAAAGAAACAAATTTTAAAAGTGAAACCATAGGTGGTATAACTACATTTTTAACAATGGCTTATGCGTTATTCTTAATTCCTAGTGTACTTGCAGAGGCTGGTATGCCACAAGGGAGTGTATTTGTAGCTACAGGACTTGCAGCAGCTTTAGGAACACTAATAATGGGAATATTCGCGAATTTTCCAATGGGATTAGCACCAGGTGTTGGTTTAAATGCATTCTTTGCATATAGTGTATGTTTAGGAATGGGTATTAAGTGGGAGATAGCACTATCAGGTGTATTAGCTTCAGGAATTATATTTTTAATAATATCAGCAACTGGTTTAAGAGAAATGATTATTAAAGCTATACCAACTAACTTAAAGTTTGCAGTAAGTGCAGGAATAGGATTATTCATTGCTTTTATAGGATTAAAAAATGCAGGAATAGTAGTAGCTAATTCAGCAACTTTTGTAGGTCTTGGTGATTTAACAGATCCTACAGTTTTACTTTCTATATTTGGTGTTATTGCAATTTCAATATTTATGGTTAGAGGTTCTAAAATAGCAATCTTCTTAGGTATGGGGTTAACAGCAATTGTGGGTATGATAACAGGACTTATTGATATACCAACATCAGTAATATCAATGCCACCATCAATGGCACCTACTTTTGGAGCTGCTATTAAGAACTTAGGCAATATATTTAATCCAGAAATGATTCTAGTAATATTTACTTTCTTATTTATGGATTTCTTTGATACAGCAGGAACATTAGTGGCTGTCGGTTCAAAGGTTGGACTTCTTAAAAAAGATGGTTCTATAGAAAATGGTTCAAAAGCATTGTTAGCTGACTCAATTGCTACATGTATAGGATCAATATTGGGTACAACTAATACAACATCATATGTTGAATCATTATCAGGAGCTTCTGTTGGAGCAAAAACAGGATTTTCCAGTGTAGTAGTTGGAGGATTATTCTTAGTATCATTATTCTTCTCACCATTACTTACAGTAATAACTTCAGCAGTTACAGCTCCAGCACTTATTATAGTTGGATCATTAATGTGTTCATCACTTAAGGAAATAGAATGGGAAAGATCAGAAATAGCTATTCCATCATTCTTAACTATTTTATTAATGCCATTAACATATAGCATTGGTGAAGGAATTGCTTGCGGATTTTTAACATATGTTATTTTGATGATATTTAAAGGAAAAACTAAAAAAGTTCATCCAGTAATGTATGTATTAGCACTATTATTTGTAATATATTTTGCTATAAGATAGAGTTTTGTTTATAAAAATTGAGCTTAAATTATCAATAACAGAGATAGTTTAAGCTCAATTTATTTTTGATTATTAAAATATATATTAAGAGTTTTATACATAAGAGAAATACTTTACAATAATAATTTGAATCTGTATAATTAATCTGTAATTTGCAAAAAATGATAATAGTAATTGCGCTGAAGAGGAGCAGTAAATAGAAGTTTAATTTAAAGCGATTTAGGAATGGTGTGAGCCTAAAATTTAAAATTATTGAAGGAAACCTTGGAGCAATAAAATTAAATAAGTATTTGAGTGGGTTAATTTTTATTAACCAATTTAGGTGGTAACGCGGAAGTAAGTCTTTCGTCCTATATTTTAATGGGATGAAAGACTTTTTTATATTTTAACAAAAAAAAGATAAGGAGAATAACATTATGTCATTTGAAAAATTAGCTGAAATAATATTTCCTAATGTTGAACATGATAGAGAATATTATATAGCAAAATACCCAAAGAGAAACTTAAAAGAAGGTGCTAGAGTAACTAGATATGCACCATCACCAACAGGATTCCAACATATAGGAGGAGTTTTTGCTGCATTAATTAATGAAAGATTAGCAAGTCAAAGTGAAGGTGTTTTCTATTTAAGAATAGAAGATACAGATCAAAAAAGAGAAGTTGAAGGTGCCATTGAAGATACAATTACAACTATGCACAATTTTGGAATGGACTTCAGTGAAGGAATGACTGGCCAAGAAACTTCAAAAGGTGAATATGGTCCATACAGACAAAGTGAAAGAGCTGAAATATATAGAACTTTTGCTAAAGATTTATTATTAAAAGGTTTAGCATATCCAGATTTTTGTACTCCAGAAGAATTAGCTGCTTTAAGAGAAGAACAAATAGCTAATAAAATAACTCCAGGATACTATGGAGAATATGCTAAATACAGAAATATAACTGAAGAAGAAGCTATTGAAAGAATAAACAATGGTGAAAGTTATATATTAAGATTAAAATCACCAGGAAATATTGAAAATAGAGTAGAATTTCATGATTTAATTAAAGGTGATATATCATTCCCTGAAAACAATCAAGATGTTGTTCTTATAAAAGGTGATGGACTTCCAACATATCACTTTGCACATGCTATAGATGATTATTTAATGAGAACTACAGATGTAATAAGAGGAGAAGAGTGGTTATCATCACTTCCAATACACGTTCAATTATTTGAAGTATTAGGATTTGAAAGACCAAACTATGCTCATATTCCAACAATAATGAAACAAGAAGGTGGATCTAAGAGAAAACTTTCTAAGAGAAAAGATGCTGAAGCAGCTGTTTCTTACTACAATGAAGTTGGATATCCAGTAGTATGTGTTATTGAATACTTATTAAACATAGTTAATTCAAGTTATGAAGAATGGAGAGCTGAAAATCCATGTGCTGATTACCATGAGTTTGTTGTTCATTTAGATAAAATGAGTAAGAGTGGAGCATTATTTGATTTAGTTAAATTAAATGACGTTTCTAAAGATGTTATAGCTAGAATGTCAGCAGACAAAGTATATGAACAATATACTGCATGGGCTAAACAATATGATGAAGAAATGTATAACTTAGTAACTTCAAATGAAGCTATGGCAAGAGAAATATTTAATATAGATAAAGAAGGCCCAAAACCAAGAAAAGACTTTGCAAAGTGGGATGAAGTTAAAGATAAGATATTCTACTTCTTTGATGAATTATTCTACAAGGAAACTGTAGAGCAAGTAGAATTACCAAAGACTTTATCATTAGAAAATGCTAAGGCTATAATTGAAGAATATGCTAAAAAATTTACATTTAATGTTGGAAGCCAAGAAGAATGGTTTGAAGAATTAAAAGTAATAGGAGCTGAGCTTGGATACTGTGCTAATAGAAAAGAATATAAAGCAAACCCAGAAAATTATAAAGGAATGATTTCTGATGTTGCTGGTGCTGTAAGAACTGCTTTAGCACATAGAACAAATACTCCAGACCTTTATACTATAATGCAAATTATGGGTGAAGAAAAAGTTAGAGAAAGATTCAACAAGTTTTTAAATTTATAATTAATAAAGGTTTGTTCCAAACTTAATCTTTAATCACTCATATTTCATAAGTATCTAATTAATTACTGTTCTTCATAATAAAATCAGGTATAGAGTTTGTCTAAAAAGCACACAATAGTAATGACTTAAGGATAGGATGTTGCTTTAGTCGATAGTCCTAAGAGTCTTAACAACTGAATAGAAAATTTAATGAGCAATGCTATAACTAGAGTTTTTGGACTGGCTATAGTATTGCAAAAATAAAAGATAGTTTATAGGAGGGCAAAAGTATGAGCAAATCTAAAAAATGTCACTGTAATCATGAACTGTCATCAACATCAGTGGAGGGCCATGGTTGCGGATGCGGCCAAAAGGCAAAAAAGAGTGCGACAAATAATCAATGGACAACTGCCAGCAGAGGAAGTTGTGTATGTGAATGTAACGAAGAGCATAAATAAGTAAAGAGACTTGGACAGAAAAATACCATTTTATAAGTGAGTTATGTGAAGTTTTCAACCAATAAACTATTATTGGAAAGAAAAGCTTCATGTAGCTCATTTTTTAAATGAATAAAAATAGTAGAAAAACTAAAACTATATATAACTAAAAATTAGAAAGGAGAAGAATAAGAAAGATGACTAATGAAAAGAAAGGCATAAAGAAAAGTGCATTATTGAAGCTTAATAATATACGAGCAAATAATTGGGACATAGATTGTGATACAAATTTTTTAAATGATTATAGTGATGATTATGGTTTTTATGAAGATAGAATAAATATAGAAAATAAGTGGAGATAATTCTCCACTTATTTATTAAGTTTAAAAGAAGATTTTAAAGATACTATTCTATTGAAAACTAACTTTTCAGCTGTAGTATATTTAGGATCAACATTAAAGAAACCGTTTCTTACCATTTGGAACTTATCTTGAGGTTTAGCATTCTTAATAGCTATTGGCTCAATAAATCCGTCTAATATTTCTATTGAATGAGGATTTATTTGTTCTAAGAAGTGTTTTCCTTCATTTTCTTCTGCAGCATCTAAGATTAATGGTTCATATAATCTAAATTCAGCAGGAACAGCATTTTTAGCATCTACCCAGTGGATAGTTCCTTTTACTTTTCTGCCTGTAAATCCTGAACCACTCTTAGTTTCTGGATCGTAAGTACAATGAACTTCAATTACATTACCATTTTCATCTTTGATTACATCAGTACATTTAACAAAATATGCACCAATTAATCTAACTTCATTTCCTGGGAATAATCTAAAGTATTTTTTTATTGGAACTTCCATGAAATCTTCTTGTTCAATGTATAATTCTCTTGAGAAAGGAACTAATCTTTTACCAAAAGATTCATCTTTTGCATTATTGCTTACTTCTAGCATTTCAGTTTGTCCTTCAGGATAGTTAGTGATAACTAATTTTAAAGGATTTAGGATAGCCATAGCATTTGGTGCTTTCATTTGTAAGTCTTCTCTTACAAAGTAATCAAGCATTTGAGAATCAACTGTTGAGTTTGCTTTAGCAACACCTATAGCTGAGCAGAAGTTTCTTAAAGCTTCAGGAGTACATCCTCTTCTTCTAAGACCAGAAATAGTAGGCATTCTTGGATCATCCCAGCCATCAACAACACCTTCATCTACTAATTGCTTAAGCTTTCTTTTACTCATAACTGTGTTGGTCATGTTTAATCTAGCAAATTCAATTTGTCTAGGAACACATTCCATTTCACATTCTCTTACAACCCAGTCATAAAGAGGTCTATGATCTTCAAATTCTAACGTACAAATAGAGTGAGTAATTCCTTCTATAGCATCTTCTAATGGATGAGCAAAGTCATACATTGGGTAGATACACCATTTGTCTCCTGTATTATGGTGAGTTGCATGTGCAATTCTATAGATTATTGGATCTCTCATATTAAGGTTTGGAGAAGCCATATCTATTTTAGCTCTAAGAACTTTTTCTCCATCTTTGAATTCACCATTTTTCATTCTTTCGAATAAATCTAGGTTTTCTTCAATTGATCTATTTCTATATGGGCTTTCTTTACCAGGTTCAGTTAATGATCCTCTATATGCTTTTGCTTCTTCTGGAGTAAGATCACATACATAAGCTAATCCTTTCTTAATTAAAAGAACAGCTTTTTCATACATAGTATCAAAGTAATCAGATGCAAAGAATAAAGCATCCCAATTTCCACCTAACCATTTAACATCTTCTTTAATAGATTCAACATATTCTGTATCTTCCTTTACAGGGTTAGTATCATCAAATCTTAAATGTGTTTTACCATGGAATTCTTCAGCTAAACCAAAGTTTAATAATATAGATTTTGCATGACCTATATGTAAATAACCATTTGGCTCTGGTGGGAAACGAGTGATTATCTCATTATGTTTTCCACTCTCTAAGTCATTAATGATTATATTTCTTATAAAATTAGAAGAATTAATTTCATTTGACATTGTTTTACCTCGCTCAAAGTTTATTTATTAATTAAGTAAAAATATATAAATTTACCCTATTAACATAGTTTACTATTAATAATAATTTTAATCTAATATACAGAAAAAATAAAGAAAAACATTAAAAGACTGATTTATGTATAAATAAAGAAAGAAATTGTAAAAATAAATAGGTGGAATTTAGTAATGAATAGGAGTGATTTTATGCCAAATTTAATGTGTAATGTTACTACTTGTGGTCATAATAAGAATAGTCTTTGTTGTAAAGATGGTATACAAGTAGGTGGAAGTCAAGCTTTTGTAAGTGAAACTACATGTTGTGAAAGCTTTATTGAAAAAACAAAGGAATTTTTAAATAGTGCAGAAGAACCAAAGGCTGCTATGCCAGTTAATTGTGAAGCTGTAAATTGTGTATACAATGAGCTAGGAATGTGCGGAGCAGAGTCAATAAGTATAGCTGGAGGCCCAGTTTCATCTGTTTCTAAGACAGAGTGCAACACCTTTGTTCCAAAATTCTAAATTATTTTAGAAGTTAATGCTACGCTAATTAAACACTTCGTTGACTAAGTAGGTTTATAGCTAATATAAAACCTAGTTAAATTCTAAATGAATTATTAGTAGTTGAATTAGCGTAGCTATATTCATGGTTTAATTGATATAATTATATATTTAGGGATATTGAGTACGAATATTTGACTAATAGTTTTGGAAGGGTAGGACAAGCACTAACTGGATTGCTTATAGAGAAAAGGATATGGTAATTATTGAATGTAATTTTATTTGCATAAAATGAGAGGGTAAATATGGAAAAAAAGTTAGTAAGAAAAGAAATATTAAATATGAGAAATAATATGAGTAATGAAAAAAGAATCTTAAAGGATAAGCTTATATATAATCTTTTTATAAATAGTGATTTATACAAAAAAGCTAAAGATATATTTATATATGTAAGTTTTGGTTCTGAAGTAAATACTCATGAAATTATTAAGAAAGCAATAATTGATAAGAAAAATATATATGTACCTAAAATAGATATGAAGAAAAAAGAAATGATAGCTGTAAAAATCCACAGTATTACTGAATTAAGTGTGAACAACTATGGAATATTAGAGCCTATAAATGTGGATAAAGATAAAATAGCCAATGATTTTGATATAATTGTAATGCCAGGAGTGGCGTTTGATAAAAATGGAAATAGAATAGGTTATGGTGGTGGATACTACGATAAATATTTAGAAAAAAATATTTTTAAAGCAAAAAAGGTAGCTTTAGCTTATGAAGAGCAGATTTTGGAAAGGATAGAAAGTGATTTTCATGATATAAAAGTTGATTTTATAATAAATACAAAAAAAATTATAAAAAAATATTGTGAATAAATTCTATATATGTATAATTGAGTAAGTTTCAATTGATAAAACTTTCGATTTATTTTTTTAACAAAAATGAGCTGTGCACTAATTATTTAGTGCAATAGCCCCTTTTTTTATTCTATAAGAAGAAAGTATTATAAATTATTATGGTGAAATAATAAAGTAAGAAAATACTGGAGGTAAAGAAATGAAGTATGAAGTAATATTATTTGATGCAGATGAGACTTTGTTTGACTTTAAAAAGTCAGAGAGAGAAGCTTTTAGAAAAGCAATGATTGATATTGGAATAGAATATGATGAAAATTATCATTTTAAAATATATCATGAAATTAATAAAAAGATTTGGCGAGAATTTGAAGAGGGACTTATAACTCAGGAAAAGCTTAAGGTAGAAAGATTTAGAAGATTAGCAGATAAATTATCATGATAAGAAAAAAGTATTAATGGTGGGGGATAGCCTTACTTCAGATATACAAGGTGGTATAAATGCAGGGATTGATACATGTTGGTATAATCCAAATGAATATATTAATAACACAAATATTAAGCCTACATATGAAATTAAATCATTATTTCAGCTTAGAGAATTATTAAAATAAAACCTAAAGGATGAGATACAGATATATTGAATCTCATCCTTTATATAATTTAAAGTTATTGAAACTCTACTTTTGTTGCATTAAATGTATTATTAAGTTTAAAATTAACGTTCTTTTTTAGCTATTTCATCAGATATTCTAGCAACAATAGTATTTAAAGCTATTGGACCTTCTTCTCCGTTCTTCCTGCTTCTTACAGCAACTTCGTTGTTAGCTTCCTCTTTTTCACCTACAACGAAGATGTAAGGAACTCTTTCAAGTCTAGCTTCTCTAATTTTATAACCAATTTTTTCAGTTCTGTAGTCAGCTTCAACTCTGATTCCATTGTTTCTTAATTCACTTACAACTTTAGCAGTGTAGTCATTGTACTTATCTGATAAAGGTAATACCTTAACTTGAACTGGAGCTAACCAAGTTGGGAACGCACCAGCATATTTTTCTATAAGCATAGCAATAGTTCTTTCATAGCAGCCAATTGATGATCTATGAATAACGAATGGTGTTTTCTTGTTACCATCTTTATCAATGTAAGACATTCCTAATCTTTCACCTAAAGCAAAGTCAATTTGAACTGTGATGATAGTATCTTCTTTACCGTGAACGTTCTTGAATTGGATATCAAGCTTTGGTCCATAGAATGCAGCTTCACCTTCAGCTTCAACATAATCTATATTTAAGTGATCTAATATAGTTCTCATTTGGTTTTGAGTAGCTTCCCAAGCTTCTGGGTTATTGATGTACTTTTCAGTGTTGCTTGGGTCCCATTTAGAGAATCTGTAAGATATATCTCCATCAATTCCTAAAGTACTCATAACATAGTTAATTAAATCAATAACTTCTTTAAATTCTGATTCTAATTGCTCAGGAGTACAGATTATATGTCCTTCAGATAATGTAAATTGTCTTACTCTTATAAGACCATGCATTTCTCCTGAAGCTTCTTTTCTAAATAGAGTAGAAGTTTCAGCATATCTGATTGGAAGGTCTCTGTAGCTGTGTTGTTCTGCATTGTATACTGTAAATTGGAATGGACAAGTCATTGGTCTTAATGCCATAACTTCAGTATCTTGTATTTCGTCACCTAAAACAAACATTCCATCTTTATAGTGATCCCAGTGTCCTGAAGCTTTAAATAAATCATTTTTAGACATGAAAGGAGTCTTAGTTAAAACATAGCCTCTTCTTTCTTCTTCATCTTCAATCCATCTTTGAAGAGTTTGGAATATCTTAGCTCCCTTAGGCATGAATAGTGGTAAACCTTGACCAACCTTTTCGTCAGTTGTGAAGATTCCAAGTTCTCTACCTAATTTGTTGTGATCTCTTTTTTTAGCTTCTTCTAATGCTTCTAAGTGAGCATCTAAATCAGCTTTCTTTAAGAATGCAGTACCGTAAATTCTAGAAAGCATCTTATTCTTTTCGTCACCTTTCCAGTAAGCACCAGCACTTCTAAGTAATTTAATAGCTTTTATATTCTTTAATGACATTACGTGAGGACCAGCACAAAGATCTGTAAAATCACCTATTTTGTAGAATGATATTATTTCATCTTCAGCTAAGTCGTTGATTAATTCAACTTTGTAAGGCTCATCCTTCATAAGTTCTAAAGCTTCGTTTCTTGGAAGTTCAAATCTTTCTATAGCAGGATTTTCCTTGATTATTTTTCTCATTTCATCTTCTATTTTAACTAAGTCTTCAGCTGAAAAAGCTTTTTCAGTATCGAAGTCATAATAGAATCCATTTTCAATTGATGGTCCAATAGCTATTTTAGCTTCTGGGAATAATCTCTTAACAGCAGCAGCTAATACGTGAGAAACACTGTGTCTTACAGCATCTTTTCCTTCCTTGCTATCAAATGTGCAAATTTCAAGAGTACAGTCTTCATTTAAAATAGTTCTTAAATCTTTAACCTCTCCATTTACTTTTCCACATTGTGCATTTCTAGCTAAACCTTCACTGATTGATTTAGCAACATCTAAGATTGATGAACCTTTAGCAACTTCTCTAACTGATCCATCTTTTAAAGTTATTTTAATCATCTTTTTTCGTCCTTTCATTATGTATTTTTTAAAATAAAAAAAGCTCATCGTCTCTTTTCGTATAGAAAAGGGACGAGAGCATATATATATTCCCGTGGTTCCACCCTTAATTGCCTAAAATAATAGGCCACTTAAGAATCATCGTAACGTGATGACAAACGGACTGGATTAGAGTCACTCCGAGTTAGTTTTCAACTAATTTCATTTAAATCTGCTTCCAGCTATTGCAGATTATCTCTGGAAATATACCTTTAGTTTACTCTTCTCATCATAGTATTTTTATATTTAAGATTATTATATGTATCAAATTAAATTATGTCAATATTGAAAATTTGTTAAAATAAATATTGCATTAATTTACAAAAAATAGTAAAATTAAAATATCAAGCAGGTGTGGCGGAATTGGCAGACGCACTAGACTTAGGATCTAGCGCCAATCGGTGTAAGGGTTCGACTCCCTTCACCTGCACCATTTAAGCGGTAATGACTCAATTGGCAGAGTGTCACCTTCCCAAGGTGGACGTTGCGGGTTCGAGTCCCGTTTACCGCTCCATTTTTATAATTGAAAATTGATAATTTGGAATTGAATTCATAAGTGAGTTAATTTTTATGGCATAAATAATAAAAAAGTATTGGCAAAAATTAATGGATTGTAATAAAATAAACTATGTAAGAATAAAAGATATATGTATATATAATAAATTTGCGTAGTAGGAATGCGTAAGCCTAGAAATAGGTTTACGCATTTTTTTTGAAAAAAAATACTAAAAAAATAAGTAAACAAATGATATAATGAAAATGTATACAAAGGTGTTTAAGAGGAGGAATTTATAAATGATAAATGAAGCAACATTAAAATGGCTTAATGATCCAGAGGTTTTTAGAGTTAATAGAATAGATGCTCATTCAGATCATCTTTTCTATGAAAAAAAAGAAGACTTAAAATTAGGATATAGCATGCCATTAAGACAAAGTTTAAACGGAAAATGGAAATTTAGTTATGCAGTAAATCCTCATGAAAGAATTGCTGATTTTTATAAAGAGGATTTTAATTGTGATAATTTTGATGAAATAAATGTACCAGGGCATATTCAAATGCAAGGTTATGATAAGTGTCAATATATTAATACAATGTATCCATGGGATGGACAAGAATTCTTACGTCCTCCATTTGTTTCAGAAGAGTATAATCCAGTAGGAAGCTATGTGAAGAATTTTGAAATAAAGGAAGAATTAAAGGGTAAAAGAACTTTTATTTCATTCCAAGGTGTAGAAACAGCATTTTATCTTTGGTTAAATGGTAAATTTGTAGGATATAGTGAGGATACATTTACGCCATCAGAATTTGATATTACGGATTTCTTAAAGAGCGGAGAAAATAAGCTAGCGGTGGAAGTATATAAAAGAAGTAGTGCTAGTTGGTTAGAGGATCAAGATTTCTGGAGATTTTCAGGAATATTTAGAGATGTATATATTTATGCAGTACCGAAAACTCATGTAAAGGATATGTTTGTTAAGGCAAATTTAGATAGAAATTATAGTGATGGAATCTTAAGTGTAGCTCTTAAATTAGAAGGCTATGAAGAATGTACTGTAGAAGTAGCTCTTAAAGATAGGCTTGGAGAAATAGTATATAGCAGTGGAAAGGAAGACTTTAATAAAGAAATTTATTTTGATGCAATTATTGAAAACGTATATAAATGGAGTGCAGAAGATCCATATTTATATACATTATATGTAGAAGTAAGAGATAGAGAGGATAAGTTAATTGAAATAATACCTCAAAGAATTGGATTCCGTAAATTTGAATTAGTGGATAAAGTCATGAAGCTAAATGGTAAGAGAATTGTTTTCAAAGGTGTAAATAGACACGAATTTAATTATCAGAGAGGTCGTGCTATTACTAAAGAAGACATGCTATGGGATATAAAATTCATGAAACAACATAATATTAATGCTGTAAGAACATCTCATTATCCTAATCAAAGTTTATGGTATGATCTTTGTGATGAGTATGGAGTTTATTTAATTGATGAAGCAAACCTTGAAAGTCATGGTTCATGGCAAAAGATGGGAGCTTGTGATCCAGAGTGGAATATTCCAGGAAGCTTGCCAGAATGGAAAGAAGTTGTTATAGATAGAGCTGCATCTATGCTGCAAAGAGATAAAAATCACCCATCTATATTAATATGGTCATGTGGTAATGAATCATATGCTGGAGAAAATATTTTGAAAATGACTGAGTATTTTCACGAAAATGATGATACAAGAATAGTTCATTATGAAGGCGTATTTTGGAATAGAGATTTTAATGAAATAAGTGATATGGAAAGCAGAATGTATGCAAAACCTTTAGATATTGAAGAATACTTAAATAATAATCCACAAAAACCATATATAAGCTGTGAATATATGCATGCCATGGGTAATTCATGTGGAGGAATGCACTTATATACAGAACTTGAAGAGAAGTATGAAATGTATCAAGGCGGATTTATTTGGGATTATATAGATCAATCTGTGGAAAAAGCTAATGAAGATGGGGAAAAAATCTTTGCTTATGGAGGAGATTTTGATGATAGAGCTACAGATTATTGTTTCTGTACCAATGGAATAGTATATGCTGATAGAAAGGCATCACCAAAGGCACAAGAAGTAAAATATCTTTATGCTAATGTAAAGCTTGTAGCTGATAGCAAAGGAGTAAGTATTAAAAATGATAATTTATTTATATCTACAGATGCATATGATTTTGTATGTTATGTAGAACATGAAGGAATTAAAATTTTTGAGACAACTATCAAACCTTCTGTAAAAGCAGGAGAAGAGTTATATGTGCCAATTGATTATCCTCAATTTAAAGAAGAAGGAAATTACACTTATAATATATCTATGAGATTATCAGAAGATACATTATGGGCAGAAAAAGGCTTTGAAGTTACTTTCGGACAAGCCGTAAAGGAAATAGCAAGAGAAAACAATAAAGAAGATCTTTTGAAGAATTATAAAGTCCAAGTGGTTCATGGTGATGTAAATATAGGTATTAAAGGTGAAGGATTCACAGCTATGTTCTCTAAGCAAGAAGGGGGAATAATCTCTCTTTGTTATGATGGGATTGAATATATCACTAGAGTTCCTAAGACTTCTTTCTGGAGAGCAACAACTGATAATGATAGAGGAAATAGACATGATTTCAGATGTGCTACATGGCTTACAGCAGGAATGATGCAAAGACCTAGTAGTTTCCATTTAAAAGAAGAAGAGTATAAGATTATCTTAACTTATACTTATGATGTTCCAACTGTTGTGCCTACAAAGAATATCATTGAATATACAGTCACTGGTGATGGAACTATTAGAATTCAAGGAACTTATCAAGGAGTAAATGGTCTTCCAGAGCTACCGGTTTACGGAATGGATTTTAAATTAAAGAAGGATTTAAATAGATTTGAATACTTTGGTTTTGGACCAGAAGAAAACTATATAGACCGTAATAAAGGAGCTAGATTAGGCTTATTTACAAGTAATGCAGTAGAAAATATGTCTAATTATCTTGTTCCACAAGAATGTGGAAATAGAACTAATACTAGATTTGTAAAGGTGGTTAATAAGGAAAATAAGGGATTATGCTTTAGTTATGAAAAAGAACCTTTTGAATTTAGCGTACTTCCTTACAGTGCATATGAGTTGGAGAATGCTCTTCATAAAGAAGAACTTCCAAGAGTTAATTATACTTGGGTGCGTATATTAGCAAAACAAATGGGTGTTGGAGGCGATGATAGTTGGGGTGCACCAGTTCATAGCAGATATTTAATACCATCAAATAAGGATATTAGTTTTACAGTAAATATTTCAAGAGCATAAATATTAATGTATATGGATGCTATAAAAAGAGGAAGTTTGAAAACTTCCTCTTTTTATAGATATATTATATAATAGCATTTTAAATAAAGTCTAATTCTAACAAGTCCAAGGCTAATTCATCTAAGGCTTCGTAGTTATATAATCTACAGCCCATTAGTTTCCAAATTATATCATCCTTTTTAAAGCCTTCCTTATATAGTTTTAAGTCCTTTAATAATCGTTTAAGAGCTCCATTATGGATTCCTAGTATAATTGACAATTCTTTAGGCCAGTAGTACTTTTTTGGTAAGATTTCGTATAGTTTTTGTTGTAATTCGAGCTTGTATTGCAAATCAATCATTTTGTTTTGATGAGGACCGCATTTTCCACGATGATGAAGAGCACAAAGATACTTATAGTTGAGCTCTATATCAAACCCACCCTCACTTCTATAAACAATATGATGCACATCAGCTTTTTCTCCACAAATACTACACTTATACAAACTGTTGCCCCCTTTATCTATATAAATTAATTATATTACGAAACATAATAACATTCAATTCAGAAATTAATTAGGATTTTTATAAGATTTTTACATTTAATTAAAAAACGGTTATAATTATAGTAGAAGTGGTAAATATAGTTTATAGTATATTATATTAATTTTTGAAAGAAAGGTGATAGATATGAAGAATAAATACGATTCTTTTAAGTATTGGGAAAGCCTTATAAGTGAAAATAAAACTATTAGAGGGCATATGTTCATGGATGAACTTCCAACAGAAAAAAGCCTATATATACACACGTTAATTTTTTCAAAATTTAATGGATTAAAAAATATATGGAGTTATTTTCCAGATGAGATGGCTCTTCTTGGATATATACAATATTCATTTTTACAAGAAGCTTTTTATATATGGATAAATGGTAGAAAAGATGTGGTTTCCTATATTCCTATAAAGCCTGTGGAAGAAATAATTAAAGATGGAGAAAGAAGAGATAGGATTACTAGAGAAGAAGCTATTGAAATGAAAAAACAAGTAGATAGAGTTAAGAAGTTATGGTCACTACCTAGAAATAAGATATTATTAGAGCTTAAGAAATTTGTTAGAGATTTTAATAAAGCATGGTATGGTGATAGCACAGAATTTTTATATTTAAAGATATTTAATACACCAGAAGAGCTTTGTGAGTTTGTAATAAACTCTAGTTATATGAGTAGTTCTGTAGAGGAGTTTGAGCGAAATACTAGCAAGAATATAGAAGACTGGAGAATAATTTGTAGTACAGCAGATAAAGATAAGATAACGGGAGAAGCTTTCAAAAAAATTCTATTGAAATATTTAACAGAAGTTATATAGTATTGTTGACAGTAAAATTCCAAAGTGCTATAATTTTATTGTAAACGATAAGCGCTATTAGCTCAGTTGGTAGAGCACCTGACTCTTAATCAGGGTGTCCCCGGTTCGAACCCGTGATGGCGCACCATAAAAACGTTGTGATTAAATTTCACAACGTTTTTATTTTTAATACAAATAATAAAATAATTAAGTGGACGAACAAATGAAGAAGGTAAGCATAAGTGCATTACTACCATTATTGATATTTTTAATATCTTATATAGGATTATCGATAATAGCTGGGGATATGTATGGTGTATAAGTTATAATACTATTACAATAGGAAAAGAGCAGCTAAATAATCTAGCTACTCTTTTTTGTAAGTAGGCAGATACTTTGAGAAGAAATTCCTTTACCTTCACCGGTAAAGCCTAAACCTTCTTCAGTTGTTGCCTTTACATTAATTTGACCAATATCTATGTTTAAAGCTTCTGATATATTTTTTCGCATATTTTCTATATGTGGAGCCATCTTTGGCTTTTGTGCAATTATAGTAGAATCTATATTTTCGATAAGCCAATCATTTTCTTTTAATAATGAGCCTACATATTTTAATAGTTCAATACTTGAAATTCCCTTATATCTATCATCACTATCAGGAAAGTGTTTTCCTATATCACCTAAAGCAGCAGCACCTAATAAAGAATCCATGATAGCATGAAGCAATACATCTGCATCTGAATGACCTAATAATCCAAGGGAATAAGGTATTTTAACTCCACCCAAAATAAGATCTCTATTTTCAACTAATTTATGGACATCATATCCCATTCCTATTCTCATTTTATCACCTCGTATAAATTATAAAACAAATATATTAATTTATAAATAGTAATGGGACTTTAATTAATAATTTGATGTTTTTCTTTTGGCAGTATTATTTAAACGTTTACTACTCTTATTATACTTAGGTAATGGTAAAATTTTAACTAATGAAAATGTTATTTTATATAAAATCATTAGAGTTTTTGATTTAATTTTTTTCTTTGTAAAAGTGAAATCAACATATATAACATTTTTTTTACCTCTTTTCATAAAACCACACCCCTCTATATTATTATCTTATGATAAGTAATCATTTTTAAAACCCTTTATGATATAATATATGTAATAAAATTTATATATGTAACAAAATATAAACAGGTAATGGGAGGTCTATATGGATAAGTTTAGAAGAATAATAGGTATCTTACTAATCATTATTGGTGTGGTAATAATTGGTGATGTTGCCTATAAGAAAATTATAACACTTAACAAACAAAAAAAAATAGTAAAATTGTTTGAAAATGGTTTTTCTGAAGGTACTTCTACAGGAGAATCTACTGAGTCTAGTGAATCAGTAAATTTAGATATGGTAAATGGATATAAGCCAATAGCAATGGTTGAAATACCAAGTATTAATTTATCACAAGCATTAGTAGAAGGAATTAGTGATGATGTATTAAAATATTTTTTAGGACATTTTCCAGATTCGGCAGCGCCTGGACAAGTAGGTAATTTTGCTATTGCAGGACATAGGGTATCTGATTATACAGATGCATTTATAAATTTATATAAAGTTTCAGCAGGGGATAAAATTATAGTTAAAACACACGATAAAAAATATACGTATGTAATAGAAGAAAACTATATTGTAAATCCAGATCAAATAGAAGTTTTAGATGCTACAGAAAATGCCACTATCACATTAATTACATGTACAGTGGGAGCAAAGCAAAGAGTTATTGTGAAGGGAACATTACAATCAACAGAAGACTTATAAAAGGTGGAAAAAATGAGTGAATATAAAAAGGGCAAATATAGCTTTTCTTTAGCTCCAGCTTTAGTATTAGTTGGCAAGGAAATAGTTGAAGAAAGAAAGAATCAGGTAGAAAAGTTTATTAGAGAATTAGAGGATTATGACGTAATATTAAGAGATCTGGCAGAGGAAGAAGTTAGCTTTGATTTGAGAAATGATCTTTTAAATATAGCAATGTATATTTCTGAAACTGCAGAAATATACAATGAGTTTTATGAAAAAAAAGAACTTCCCATTAACAAAATAAGTAAAGGTGTTCTTAAGTCAAGACAATTTTTACAAAAATGGCGCGATTATATAATAGTATATTCTTTAATATTAGGGGATTATAATTATAAATATATTGCAGATTATTTAAAGATAATTCAAAAGAAAGAAGATGTTGAAGAGAAAATAGATAATAATGTAATAAGCTTTAATAATATAGATAATTTTAATTCTAAAGATAAAGAGGATGAAAATGATGAATATTCTAATGAAGAGTCAGAAGAGCCATCATTGTTAGAAGATAATTCAGAAAAGGTAAAAGGTGTTATTTTATATAAAAGAAAAGAAAAGGCAATTATCCTTACATCTAGTGGAGAATTCATTAAATCAAAAATAGATAACGAAAATATAGGTGAGGAAGTAAGCGTAAATATAAAAAAGAAGTTTAAAAATATAAAGTTTTATATAGTTATCTTAATATTATTTACAATATGTGGATTATCTATAGGGACATATAAATATTTTAAGGGAGTGACCACTATCATATTTGAAGCTGATGAGCAGATAACATTAGAAGTCAATGTTTTTAACAGGGTAGTTAGAAGTAAATCTAATGTAAGCAATGTAAGAAGCATATTAGAAAAAGTAGAAGTGCAGGATAGAGATGTGGATACTGCTATTTATAAGTTAATAAAGTATTGTAATGAAGAGGAACAGATAAGCAAAGGACAGGTATTGATTACTGTAACAGGAAATGCCATTAAACATGGAGTTTTAAGTGATACAAGCCAGTATATCTCAGAAGAAGGAATTAATGTGAAGTTTAATAATGCAGGGTATGAGTCAAACTTAAAATAATAGCAACTAATGATGATTTTACAATTAAACTAAAGGAAGGTTCATATGAAATCAAATAAAAAGAAAGATCCAATAATAGTACATAATGATAGAGGAGAAAGCATAAGGCTTAATAAATATATAAGTGAATCAGGATTTTGTTCAAGAAGAGAAGCTGATAAGTTTATAGAAAGTGGCAAAGTTACTGTTGATGGAGTGAAAGCAGTTATGGGAACTAAGGTACAAAAGGGCCAAAAAGTAAAGGTAAATGGTAAGCTTATAAGCAAAGTTGAGGAAATGATTTATATAGTATTAAATAAGCCGGTAGGAATAACATGTACTACAGAGCATAAGGTACGCGGAAATATTGTTGATTTTGTTAATCATGAAAAAAGAATATTTCCTGTAGGTAGATTGGATAAGGACTCTGAAGGATTAATTATATTAACTAATGATGGGGATATAGTCAATAAAATATTAAGAGCTGGAAATAACCATGAAAAAGAATATATAGTTAAGGTAGATAAACCTATTAATGATGAGTTTGTTAAAAAGATGAGAAACGGTGTAAAAATATTAGGTCAAGTAACTAAAAAGTGCTATGTGAAAAAAGAAGGTCCTAATACATTTAGAATAATACTTACACAAGGCTTAAACAGACAAATAAGAAGAATGTGTGAAGTACTTGGATATAATGTTACTAAGCTTAAAAGAATTAGAATAATGAATATAAATCTTGGCGAACTTAAAAAAGGTCAATGGAGGGATCTTACAGTAAGAGAGCTTAAAGGTCTTAATAATCTTATTGTAGATTCAGGAAAAACTAAAGAAGTAGACGAAGAGTAAAAGGATTGAGCAGAAGCTCAGTCCTTTTATTTAGTAAGAACATTAAGAAAGTTAAGAATTAAGATAGTGTGTAAATAACTATAACTTTGAGCGAAACGTGTTATAAATTTTTAGCATACAGCAGAGAAGGAAAGATAGAAATTATTAATAAAGTTTAGTAATTACCAGAGACTTTCTAATATATGAATTTATCCACCGAAAATTATAAAATGTGGATAATTCTGTGGATAATTTTACTGATAAATATAAGTAAATTAAAGAAAGTTTTAAATAGTAAAATCATTGTTTATATATATAAAATTGGAAGTTACGCACATAATCCACAGATGCTTGTGGATAAGTTGTGGTAAACTTGTTGATATATATGTTAATAATTATTTAGAGATTTGTAGATAATAATAAAAAAGATTAGAAAAGTATCGAAAGATAAGGGGTGAAAGTTACATGAAATGTCTAAAAAAGGCTATTTTACTGACTTGTGGAGTTTTATTTTTATTAACAAGTTATCCACAGGGGGTGTTGATAGATTGTGTATTAAATAATTATGCAGAAAAGTATAAAGTTGTGGATAAAAAGTATAAGAGTGAAAATGATTATCTTATTATTGATGTAATTATTCCAGTAATAGAAAACATTGATAGTAACCCTAATATAGATAAACTAAATAATAATATTATAAAGTGGACAGAAGATTGGATAAATGATGTGAAAAAGATTTCTGATGAATACTTTAAGGGATTAGTACCTCCACCAATCGGTCCATATCAACTTTATAGTCGATATAAGGTTACTAATAGTCAGAATATAACTAGCTTTTATATAGATTATTATCAGTTTACAGGAGGGGCTCATGGAATAACAACTAGGCTTTCGTATAATGTGGATAACATAACTGGTAAAGAACTTAAATTAAGCGATTTGTTTAAAGGTGGATATGAGTATAAGAATGTAATTAATTTAGAAATTGCTAATGCTATACAATTTGATAAGGATAAGTACTTTACTGGGAAGGATGGCTTTAAAGGTATTAGTGAAAAGCAAGGATTCTATGTAAGTTCAGGCAACGTTGTAATATACTTTAATGTTTATGAAATTGCACCTTATGTTACAGGAATTCCTGAATTTTATATACCATTTGAAAAATTTGATCAAAAAGAACTTAAATATGAATTACAACCATATAATATAAAAAATATATGAATAGAGTGTACTAATTTTAAGTTTTAATAAAAATTATTTATGAAAAATAAAAAATTATCTTATCCTATAATTAATGAACTATAGGAATAAGATAATTTTTTTATTTTTTAATTATTTTTTTTAGTAAATTTAAGCCCTGATAATATAGCTAATATTGCAACAAATAAACCTGTACATATAGCTATAAATTTAGGAATAAATGATTTCTTTGAATTTATAGTAGATGAAGATTCAATACTGGAAGGTATAACAGTATCATTAACAGATTTATCTATATTTGATGAAGTTGTAGCATTAGCTGAAGAGGTAATACTTTCAGGTGTATTTGTATCAACATCATTTTTAATTTCATTTATATTCTTATTGAGTTCATTAGTAGTATTAGTATTTATAGTATTATTTGCATATGTAATATTTGAACTTTTACTACTAGAAGTATTAATAACAGTAGATGTATATTTTTTATTAGAAGTATTAGAACTAATATTGTTATTTGTATTATCATTTCCATTAGTGTTGCTGCTACTATTATTACTATTGATATTGCTGTTAGTATTACTATTATTACTATTGATATTGTTGTTAGTATTACTATTATTACCGTTGTTGTTAGATTTTATGTATATTTCTTGAGATATAGAAGAGCCATCATCTAATCTAATGTTAATTTTATAATTATTAGAATTAGAACTTATATAAGATAAAGTTTCAATAGGAATAAATAGTTTATTATTTTCAATATACACACTATGTTTAGAATTTCTATAAGTATATCCAGTTCTTAAATAAGAATTATTATCTCTATAAATAACATCTAAAATTTTATTATTAATAGTAATAGAAGTAATTTTAGAACCTTCAGGAATTAAATTAGGAATTTCTATTTCTCCATTAGTATTTGCATTAACATTTATCATTGGTTTAGTAGTTATATTTGTAGAATTAATAACAATTAAATCTGAATATCCAGATAAAGTAACACCATTTGAAAAAGTAAATACAATTTGATGAGTATTTACATCTAGGTTTAATGATTTTAATACATCAGCAGATATAATTATTGAATTATCAGTTGTAGAGAATTTTGATGAATTTAAAATTTTATTACCTATTGTAATATTTTTAAGTTTAGTTCCATCAAAGTTAACATGAGTTATTTCAATTCCCATTGGATTAGATAAATCAAACTCAAAATTTTGAGTTATCATGTTTGGCTGTCTAATAGTATCATCAGTATATTCATCTTTATTCCCTGGATTAAGGATATCATTATCTACTATTTGAATTGCTGCAACACCTGAAACATATGTGCCGTTAGAGAATATAGCAGATGTATAATAAGTACTATTTTTTAAATATAAATCAAAAATAACTTCTTTAGGGATAGTTATGGAGTTTTCAGTTATTTTTAATTTATTTATATCTATTTTTCTTCCATATATATAAAATTCAGTTAAAGTTAATCCTTTAAAGTCTACATTTTTTATAACAACATCAGTAGCATTATCTCTATTGAATACTATAGTTTGTTTTTCTACTTCTGGTTGTATGATTTCAACTTTATCATCAGATGTGGGTGGTTTAGCAATACTATCATTTCCTGAGTTATTATCAGGATTAGGAGTTTCATTATTATTATTATTATTATTATTATTATTGTTGTTGTTGTCAGGATTGCTGTTAGGTGGTGGAGTAATTGCTCCAATGTTTTCATTAACTTGTGGAGGCTTAACATTAGCAACATTATCAGAATCAGTTATAGTAATAGATACATAATTTGATATAATTGCTCCATTAGAGAAATGGAAAGCTAAATAGTAAGTACCATTTTTAAATCCTAAATCAAAAATAGCTTCTTTAGATATTACTATAGAATTATCAACAACTTTTACTTTGTTTACGTCCATTTTAGCGCCATACATATATATATCAGTTATAGTTAATCCATTTAAGTCTACATTTTGTATAACCAAATCTTTAGCATCATCTCTATTGAAAACAAAATTCTCTCTGTTTATTGTAGGAATATGAGTGTTTTCAGTATCTCCATTAGGCTTATTATTATCGCTACTACCTTGATCAGGATTAGTTTCAGTATCATTTTTATTATCATCTGGATTATTAGGTGTATCTGTATTATCATTATCATCAGGCTTTTGCTCTGGTTTATTTGTTATATCATCTTTACCACTTGAATCTTCTTCAGGTTTAGAAGAACCACTATCAGAATCAGTGTTAGGTGGTATAGATGGATCATTTATTATATTAATAAAGATATATCCTGATGCATAAGAGCCATCTGTAAAATTTATTGATGTATTATAAAGTCTATTAGGAGTAAATTTTAATGCTAATATTTCTTCTTTAGGGATAGTAATAGAATTTTGAGTTATTCTTAATTTACTTGGATCTATTCTTTTAGCATAAACCATTAACTCAGATACTGTTAAACCTGATAAATCTATATTATCGATAACTAAGTCAGTAGGATGAGCCATATTAAATGTAATAGTTTTTTTAGTCAATCCAGGGATTTTTTTTGCATTTATTGAATTTTTATAATTTTCATAAGAGAAAGTATCAATTGATTGAGCAGATACAACTTGTGCACCTATAGTGCAGCTAACTAATCCCCCAGATAAAAAAACAGCTAATAATTTGTTTTTATTTTTTTTACTCAGTGTATTACGAGCATTTTGTTTTTGCAATATTTCTTTTGTATTCATAAGTAGCTCCTTTATTTAATTTATTGATTAAAGTGATTTTTTCTTTAGTTAAAGCCAATAAGCATTATGAAATAAATATCGAATAAAGTTTAATATAACTTAAATAGGCATGGTAATATTCTATAAATATATAAGAATTTAATCTGTACTGTTAATTGTATTGACCAATAATATTTAATTTTTGCAATAACAGAGTAGTTCATATAAAAGAATGAAATGATATTATAATTTCACAATTGATAAAAAGACCTCATATAATGAAATATAGCATTACATGGAGTTGAAGTGTGTGATATACGCGCTAATTTTAGCAGGGGGAAAAGGCACTAGGTTATATCCTTTATCAAGAATGAATAAACCGAAGCAATTTTTAAAAGTTATAAATAACAAAAGTTTTTTAGAAAATACAGTTGAAAGAATTACTCCCTTAATTAATAAGGATAATATCTATGTGGTAACTAATACTGATTATTTAGATAAAATAAAAAAAGAGTTATCATATATTAATTCTGACAATATATTCACAGAACCTTCAAATAAGGAAACTGCTACATGCATTGGGTTATCAGCAGTGAAATTATTGAAAAAGGATAATAATGCAGTAATGGTGGTGTTACCTTCTGATCATCATATAAAGGGTGAAAAGGAGTATACAGACACTTTATTAGAGGCTATTGAATTGGCCAATAGACGTAGGGGAATAGTAACTATAGGAATTACACCTACAAGACCTGAAACAGGATATGGTTATATAGAAATGGGGGACAGGCTCCAGTCATCAGCTGGTGCTTATAAAATATCTAGATTTACAGAAAAACCTAATATTGAAGTAGCTAAGGATTTCTTGCTTAAGGAAACTTATCTTTGGAATTCAGGCATATTTGTTTTTAGAGCTGATGTTATCTTAAGGGAAATGGAAAAATATCTACCTAAGATATATAAATCATTAATGGAAATATATACACACATAGGAGAAGATGACGAAGAAGAGGTCATTAAGGAACAATATAATTTAATTGATGGAATATCTATTGATTTTGGAATTATGCAAAAGACAAGAAAAGCATATGTCATTAAAGGCAATTTTTATTGGGATGATATCGGTACTTTTAATGCCTTAAGTAGATATTTAAATAAGTGTAGTGGAAATGAAATAAGTAAAAATGTATATGTACAGGAATGTGAAAATTGCTCTATCTTTGGTGATAAAAATTTAATCATAGGTTTTGGCGTCAAGGATTTAGTGATAGTTGATGCTGGTGATGTTATTTTGGTAATGGATAAAAACAAGGATCAAGAAATTAAACATCTATTAAATGATTTAAATGAAAATGTTGATTACGGAAGCTATATTTAGCTTCCGTTTTTTATGGTAATACAAAAGTTAAATTAACATAACATAAATTATAATATTATATTTTTACTTTTATTTTATGATAGAATTAATACTATAAAAAATGTAGTAGATAGGAGACAATTATAATGGCAAAGCTTACATTACAAGAGTTAGAATCAACACTTTGGCAATGTGCTGATATTCTTAGAGGAGAATTAACTGGTGCAGAGTACAAAGATTATATATTTGGAATGTTATTTTTAAAGAGATTAAATGATGAATTTGATGAAGAAAGAGAAGCTAGAAAAAAAGAGTTCCTAGAAGATGGTCTTGAAGAAGATGAAATAGAAGAACTTTTAGAAGATGCTAGTATTTATGAAACTTTCTTTGTTCCAGAACAAGCAAGATGGTCAAAGCTTAAAGATTTAACTTTAAATATAGGACCTGAATTAGATAAGGCATTTAAAGCAATTGAAGATGAACCTAAAAATTCAGAGCTTGTTAGTGTTTTAAGTACAACTAACTACAATGATAAAGAAAAGGTTCCAGATAAGAAATTATCTCAACTTTTAATATTATTTAATAGCATTAATTTAGCTAATTCAAATTTGGAATCAGAAGATATGCTTGGAGATGCTTATCAATATTTAATTAAACAATTTGCAGACCAAGGTGGTAAGAAGGGTGGAGAATTCTATACCCCTACGGAAGTAGTTAAGATTATTACTAATATCTTAAAACCTCAAGAAGGAGATAGAATTTATGACCCAACTTGTGGTTCTGGTGGTATGCTTATTCAAAGTATAGAATATGTTAAAAAGCATGGTGGAAATCCTAAAAATTTAAGTCTTTTTGGTCAAGAAATAAATCTTTCTACATGGGCAATATGTAAGATGAATATGTTATTCCATGGAGCTAAAGGAGCAGATATTCAAAAGGGTGATACTATAAGAGAACCTAAGCATACAGAAGGTGGAGCATTAAAGGTATTCGATAAGGTACTTGCGAATCCACCATTTTCTTTAAAGAACTGGGGAGTAGAAGAAGCAAAACATGATGCTTTCCATAGATTTAGTTATGGAATCCCACCAAAGTCTTATGGAGATTTAGCTTTTGTTGAGCATATGTTATCTAGTTTAAATATGAAAGGTAAGATGGTATCAGTTGTTCCACATGGAGTTTTATTTAGAGGTTCTGCTGAATGTAAGATAAGAAAAGGATTTATTAATGATGATTTAATAGAAGCTGTAATTGGTTTGCCTCAAAACATTTTCTATGGAACAGGTATACCTGCTGCTATATTAGTTCTTAACAAGGCTAAGTCAGAAGAAAGAAAAGGTAAGATTTTATTTATTGATGGTAGCAATGATTTTGTTAAAGATGGAAATAAGAATAAGCTTAGAGATGAAGATATAGAAAAAATAGTATCCACATTTGATGCTTTTGAAGATGTGGAAAAGTATGCAACTGTTGTGGATATTGAAACCATTAAAGAAAATGACTGCAATTTAAATATTAGTAGATATGTTGATACTACTGAAGAAGAAGAACAAGTTGATATTCAAAAAGTTTTAGGAGAAATTGTTGAGCTTGAAAAGAAAGAAGCAGAAACTAAGGAAAAGCTTAATGGATATTTAAAAGAGCTTGGTTTTGATGTACTGTAAGGTGGTGATTTAGTGAAGAAGGTTAGAGATAAATATAAGATGACGGAACTTGGGGAGATACCTAGTGAATGGCATATAGAAGTTTTAGGTGAATGTTCAAATGTAACTAAATTAGCTGGATTTGAGTTTACTGAGTATATCGAGTATATTGATGATGGAGAAATAATAGCTTTAAGAGCATTAAATTTAAAAAATGGTAAATTGAATTTAGAAGATATAAAGAAAATAGATAAAAAGGTTTCAGAAAGTTTAACTAGGTCTAAATTATATATAAATGATGTATTATTTTCGTACGTAGGAACTGTTGGGGAAGTTGCATTAATAGAAGAAAATGATAAGTTTCACTTAGCTCCTAATGTTGCTAAATTAACATTTAATGACTCAGTAGTGCCTAAATTTGCTTTACAGTATTTGATGAGTTCTAATATGCGAAATGAAATCAATAGATATGTTACAACAACTTCGCAACCAGCATTATCGATGGAGAATATAAGAAAATTAAAAATTATAGTTCCTAAAAAAGAAGAACAAGAAAAAATATCTTTTATTCTTTCAACTGTAGATGAGCAAATTGATAATGTTGATGCTCTTATTGAAAAAAATAAAGAATTAAAAAAGGGTTTAATGCAAACTTTATTTACTAAAGGAATTGGACATACAAAGTTTAAGAACACTGAGATTGGAGAAATTCCTGAGGAGTGGGATGTTAAAAAGATTGGAGATATATGTGAAGTTAAAGGTGGAAAAAGACTTCCTAAGGGATATCAATTAGAAGATGAAGATAATGCTTTCCCGTATATAAGAGTGGCTGATATGTATATGGGGGGGATAAGACAAGATGACATTAAATATGTACCTAAGGATATTGTTGATAAGATTAAAAATTATAAAATTTCAAAAGATGATTTATTTATATCAGTTGCAGGTACATTAGGTATAGTGGGGCAAGTTCCATATGAATTGGATGGAGCAAACTTAACGGAAAATGCAGATAAACTATGTAATATACAAATAAACAAGTTGTATTTGATGAAGGTATTACAATCTAATATTGTACAAAGTATAATTGAAGCAGAGCAAACTAAGAGTGCACAACCGAAGTTAGCTTTAACAAGAATAAAAGAGTTTTTAATTCCAGTTCCAAGTGATATAGAACAAGTAAAGATAGCATCAATATTAATGGAAGTCGATGAAAAGATAGGACAATATAAAAATAAGAAACAAAAGTTAGAAGAACTTAAAAAAGGTTTAATGCAACAATTATTAACAGGAATGATAAGAGTTACAGTATAAAAGAAATTTATAAATATATAAGACAACATAAAGAGAGGATATTTAATGAGAGAGTTTAATGTAATAACTGAATTTAAGAATAGTATTAATGCAAATAATATTGAAATTTATATTTATAAAATGAGAGTAAGGGATTTTGAAAATAAACATAATGAAAATTATGATATAGTTAAGGAATTAATTAAGCTAAATAACAATCCTACTATAATTTTCTATGAACAATATATTGCTTCATTTATTGAAATACAAAATTGGGGTAGTGAGAAATATATTGATGTAGAGAAGAGAATTATAACTTTAGATAGTAATGAAAAAAAGATATTGGAAAGATTACTATTAAAAGAAATAAAAGATAGTATAGATAAAGAAAAATATAAGGTTATTAAAAATTCAATTTATATTAACAAACCAGTATATTATGAAAAAGGAATAAAGATAGATAGATATTTTAATTTTGACATTAATATAAATTGTAATAATGAGATTATTATAGGCTTTGATGCAAAACATATTTTTGAATATATAAATACACTAGAGTGTGAGATAAAGAATGATAATGTAAAAATAGGAGATAAGGTTAAAGATTATTTTTATAATTTAACTTATGAATATGTTGGCATAGCTCCATTTACTATAAGTGAAGCTAATGAATATATGGGATGTTCTATAATAGATTATTATGAAAACAAAAATCAAGGTTATATAGTAAATAAGCTACCAAAAGATATGAAAGCTGTATTAGTAAAAAACAATAAAAATAGTATATTTCCTTACATACCAAGTAGATTAAAGAAAGTATGTAGATTTGAGAATTTACCACAAAATGTACTTAAAGATTTTAATAATAGAGTTAAGCAAAAAACAAATGAAAAGATGCAGTTTATGGTTAGTGAAGTTATAAATATAGTTAAAAATAGTGAGCATATAAATGTAGAAAAGATAAATATGTTGTGTGGTAATATTGGATACAAGCTTAAGGATTTACAACATCCAGATTTATTATTTGGAAACTCTAGAGCTCAAAAGTATCCTTTATATGGTCTTAAAAATTTTGGAGTTTATGAAAATAAAACAATTGAAATAAAATATTTTATAGATCCGATATTAGCTAAAAATAACATAAATTTAAAAAAGGTGATAAAGTTTTGTGATGAGCTTGAATGTTTTTCTAATATGTTAGGAGTAAAATTAGATAGGGTAAAGCTTAAGGATAAGGTTAATTTTAAAGAAATAAAAATTGATAATGAAGATATATTCAGTTATGAATTAAAGAAAATAGCGTCTAATTACAATGAAACCACTATAGTTATTTTAAGTGAAGAAAATCTAAGTAAATATTACAATATAATAAAGAAAACATTTAGTGGTGGAAATGAGATTCCAACACAGTGTATTGGATTTGATACTCTTAGTTATAATGAAAAGAATAAAGATAGTATTTTTTTTAATATATTATTAGGTATTTATGCTAAAAGTGGTATACAACCTTGGATTTTAAAAGAAAAGCTAAATTCAGATTGTTTTATAGGTTTAGATGTAAGTAGAGAAAATAAAGTTAATAAAGCAGGAGTTATTCAGGTTGTAGGCAAGGATGGTAAAGTATTAAAAACAAAAGTTATTTCAGCATCACAAAGTGGTGAAAAGATAAAGTTGGAAACATTAAAAGAGATAGTTTTTGAAGCTGTAGGTTCATACGAAAATGCATATGGATGTAGACCTAAGCATATTACTTTTCATAGAGATGGAATAAGTAGAGAAGAACTTGAAAACTTAAAAAATACTATGAATAATTTAGGAATAGAATTTGATTATATTGAAATAACTAAAGGTATTAATAGAAGAATAGCAACAATATCGGATGATAAGCAGTGGAAAACAGTTATGGGAAGATGCTATTATAAAGATGATTCAGCATTTATTTGTACAACTAAACCATACGAAGGAATGGGCATGGCTCAACCAATAAGAATAAGAAGGGTATTTGGTTCTTTAGATATAGAAAAAATTGTTGAAGATGCATATAAATTAACTTTTATGCATGTTGGTGCAATAAACAAGGTAAGATTACCTATAACAACATATTATGCAGATTTAAGTTCGACTTATGGAAATAGAGATTTAATACCAAGTAACATAGATACAAATTGTTTATATTTTATTTAATATGAAAGAGTCACAGACAAATCTGTGGCTTTTTAATATTAAATAGAAGATTAATAGTTTTTAAAATAGTATATAATTGAGATAATAACTTTATTTATAGGAGAAATTTTTATGAAAAATAAAATAAAAGATATTTGAAATGTACAATAGTATGGCTGAGTCGTCTACAATTCAAGTTGGATTATATCAAAAAATTGCTGAGTTAATAGGAAATGATTTTTCAAAGAAATGGTTTATTGATGATAAATTCAAAGAAGTAAGAGAAGAATATAGAGATGATATTAAAAATAAAGTATCACCTATTAAGATAGAAATAGCAAAATATATAAAGGATAATAGTTTAAATTTTGTAGAAGATCAAAAAAGTGAACTTGAGTTATTAAAAAAAGTTGGTAAAAAGAGTATTGCAGGGGTTATAACTACTAATTATGATTTGTTATTAGAAAATATTTTACTAGGATATAAAACATATATAGGACAAGAAGAATTAATTTTTTCACAACTACAAGGTGTTGGTGAAATATATAAAATACATGGATGTTGTACAAATCCATCTTCAATAGTAATAAATGAAGAGGACTATAAAGAGTTTGATGATAAAAATGCATACTTAGCATCTAAGATACTTACTCTATTTTTAGAACATCCAATAGTATTTATGGGGTACTCTATAGAAGATGAAAATATTAGAAATATATTAAAATCTATAGTTAGATGCTTATCTAAAGAAAATTTAAAAAAGTTAAAGAAAAGATTAATATTCATTGAATGGAGTTCTAATGATGAAAGTGAAATATCATCTCATACATTGAGCTTTGATGATGGAAAAGTAATTGAAATGACTAAAATTAAATTAAATAGATTTGAAGCATTATATGAAGCTATGCTAGAAAATAAAGCTAAATATTCTGCTCCCATATTAAGAAAACTTAAACAAGATATATATGAATTAGTTTTAACTAATGAAGCAACAGAGAAAATGAAAGTTGTAGGATTAACAGAAGATGATAAATTAGAAGATATTGAAGTTGTATTAGGTGTTGGTATACTTTCAGAATTAGGTAAAAAGGGATATGAAACATTTAGTGCAGAAGAAATTTATAATGATATAGTATTTAATCATAAGGATATAAATCCACAAATGATAGTTGAAACAAGTCTACCTAATTTGCTTAAACAGCATAGTAAAAGCATTCCAATATACAAATATATTAAAGAATTTAATGGAGTTTTACCTAGTATAGTAAGCCAGTCAATAAAAACAGAATTTGATGATTTTTTAAATAAAACATTAAAGGAAAGAAGAGAGAGTTTAAATTTAGGAGAGTTTACTATAAAAGATTTAAGAAAAGATTATGGTGATATGAGGTGTTTAGAATATATACCTCTACTTAATAAAGATAAAATATTTATAGAAGAATTGAGTGAATTTTTACAGTATATATTAACAGAATATCCAAAGTTATTAAGTACAGAAGGGAAACAGAGTGATAGAACAAATTTAAAGCGATTAATAAGAATTTATGACTGGATAAAGTATTACAAATAAATTAAAGAGCCCTAATTTAAGCAAGGAACATTCACTTACCTAAATTAGGACCCTTTATAACGATCAGTAAAAAGTACTATATTTTATTAGCGAAATCACCAATAAAATATGCACTATTTATTACATATGCAATTATAATTAAATTATACATTAAATTTGAAAAAAAGCAATAGAAATTAGGGGGATTGGCATGTCGTACTTAGGAAATGAAGAAACCTTAGTAGAGCTACCAGCAATTGAATATTTAGAGAATAAATTAGGCTATAACTTTATTCATGGAAAAGAATTAACTTCTATAAGTGGAGAAAGAGACTCTTTAGCTGATGTTGTATTATCTAAAAGATTAAAAGCTTCATTAAGAAAGCTTAATCCTTGGATGAATGAAGATAATTTAGATAGAGCAATAAGATATATTAGTAGAGCTGATAGTTTAGGAACAGGTTTATTAGAGATAAACGAAAAGATTTATGATGCTCTTGTAGATTTAACTTTTACTGTTGAGCAGGATTTACATGGTGATGGTCAAAAGAAGCATCATACTGTTCATTTTATAGATTGGAAAAATGTTGATAACAATGACTTTTTAGTAGTTCGTCAATTTGAAGTTCAAACTTTAAGTGGAAAATCTATTTTCCCTGATATAGTTATTTTCATAAATGGTATTCCTGTAGTTGTTTTAGAAGCTAAATCTCCTTTCTTAGAAAAAGGAAATAATGAGAGCATTGGAAAAAAACAAGCTTTTGAACAATTAAGAAGATATATGAATGTTAGAGATGAAGCTTTAGGTGAAGGAGCTCCAAGGCTATTTTATAGTAATTTCTTTACTGGAATTTTAAATAGATATAATGCTTATGTTGGAACAATAAGTTCAAAATATAATCATTATTCTCAATGGAAGGACCCACATCCATTTAAGAAAGAAGAGATAGAAAACTATAAAGATTGTGGACAAAACATATTTATTCAAGGATTTTTAGAAAAGACAAATTTACTTGATTTAATGAGAAATTTTATTGTCTTTGAAGCTGATAATGGAACTGTTATTAAAAAGGTTTGTAGATATCAACAGTTTAGAGCTGTTAATAAAGCTATAGATAGAATTGTTAATGGAAAAGATAAGCTTACTAGAGGTGGAGTTGTTTGGCATACTCAAGGTTCTGGTAAGTCTTTAACTATGGTTTTCTTAGCTAGAAAGATAAAGAGAACTAAAGGGTTAACTGATTCTACAATAGTTGTAGTTACAGATAGAATAGATTTAGATAAGCAAATTTATGCAACATTTGATAGAACTTTATCTAAAATAACTACTCCGGTTAGAGCAGATAAAATTGATATTATGAAGAAGCTATTATCTAATCCACAACCACAAATAATAATAACAACTATACAGAAGTTCCAAAATGAAACTGAAGAAAGAGAAGTATTATTTGAAGGTAAAAAAATTAAACAAAAATATGCTGTAGATTATCCTCTTTTAAGTACAAAACAAAATATTATTGTATTGTCTGATGAGGCACATAGAAGCCAATATAAAGACACGGCAGCTAATATGAGAACTGCATTGCCTAATGCTGTTTTTATTGGATTTACAGGTACGCCAATAGATAAAGAAGATAAATCAACACCAAGAACATTTGGTGGGTATATAGATAAATATTCTATTAAAAGTGCAGTTGAAGATGGTGCTACAGTTAAAATTGTTTATGAAGGCAGAAGACCTGATTTACAAGTAGTAGGTGATTCTTTAGAAGAATTATTTGACCAAGAATTTAGTGATAGAACTGAAGAAGAAAAAGAAGCTATAAAAGCAAAGTATGGAACTAAGAAAACTATTGTTGAAAGTGAAGAAAGAATTAACGATATAGTAGTTGATTTACTTAATCATTATAAGGAGCAAATACTTCCAAATGGATTTAAAGCTCAAATAGTATGTGTTTCAAGAGAAGCTTGTGTTAAGTATTATGATGCTTTAAATAAACACATGCCAGAAATATTAGGTGAAGATTTTGAAGCTAAAGTAATATTCTCTGGAGATAATAATGATTTACCACATTTAAAGAAACATTTTACTACAAAAGCAGAGCAAGAAAATCTAATTAATAGATTTAAACAACCTATAAATAAAGATAAACTTTGCTTCTTAATAGTAAAAGATATGCTTTTAACAGGCTTTGATGCTCCAATTGAGCAAGTTATGTATATAGATAGACCACTTAAGGAACATACATTACTTCAAGCTATAGCTAGAGTTAATAGAACTTGTACTAGAGAAGTAGAGGTAACTTTAGAAAGTGGAAAGACCACAAAAGAAAACATTATAAAACAATGTGGATATGTTGTTGATTATTATGGTATTTCCAACTTCTTAGAAGAAGCATTAGCTATTTTTGATAAAGAAGATTTAGGCAAACCTATGGAATCATTAGGTGATTTATATAATGAAATGCTTTCTTATAGAGAAGCTATAATGTCTATGTTTAGAGGAATAAATAAAAATAATTTAGATGAATTAGTTAATAAAATTGAACCGGATGATAAAAGAGCAGAGTTTGAGCTTATGTATAAAAAGTTTTCTGGAGCAGTAGAAAGTTTATTACCTTCTCATGTAGATACAGATATTTTAAATGATTTAAGATGGCTTTCTTATATTAGAGCTGCTGCAAAAGCTAAGTTCAATCCAAGTGATTCTATAGATATTTCTGATTGTGGTGAAAAGGTAAGAGAAATAATAGAGAATCATTTAAAATCTCTTGGAGTTAGGGGATGGATTGAACCTATAACTTTATTTGAAGATAATTTTAAAGCCAAAGTAAATACTCTAAAATCAGATGAAGCACAAGCATCAGCTATGGAACATGCTATAAAGCATATTATTAATGTAAAAATAAAAGAGAATCCTGTTTACTATGAATCCTTATTTGAAAGACTTCAAAGAATTTTGGATGAAACTAAAAATGACTGGATTGCAAGAAAGAAGCAACTAGAAGAGTTTATTAAAAATGATGTTGAAACAGGAGCTTCTAATAAAGCTAATGATTTAGGACTTGATGAAAAGGAGTTTGCTTTCTTTGAAGTTATTAGAAAGTATTTAGAAGATGATGCAAATGAATTTAAACTTAAAGAAGAAGAGGCAACATATATTAGCGATGAAACAATGGAAATTTCCAAGGAAATAGCGAAAGATGTCAAAGCTGTAGTTAAAGATAATTATGTTATTGATTGGGTAACTAATCAAAGTAAAACTAATGATATTCAAAGAGCTATTAAGCTTATGATAATTAAGAAGTATGCTAAGAGAATTCCTAGAGATGTTAGGGAAAAGATAATGGAACCATTATTAAATTTAGCTAAGATACATTTTGATGTATTAAATTAAAGAGGCGATAAAAATATGAAGTACAGTGTTAAGTACGGAACTAAAAATATAGAATTCAATGTTGAATTTAAGAATAGAAAAACAATGAGTATTTCTGTTGAGCCACCTAAGAAAATTACTGTAGTGGCTCCGGTAGGTACCAGTGAGAAAGAAATTAAGGAATCTGTTAAGTCTAAAGGAGCTTGGATAGTTCAAAAGCTTTTTGAGTTTAGAAATATTGAGAGTAAAAGAGTTAATAGAGAGTTTGTAAATGGAGAATCTTTTATTTATTTAGGAAGAAATTATTCTCTACAAATTCATGTAGATGAAAATTTACAGAATGGATCAAGTGTTAAATTATTTAGAGGAAAATTTCATGTTTATGTTAAAGAAAAGAATGATGAATTAATAAAAAAAGCCATGGAAGCTTGGTATAGGGAAAAAACTGATGAACAGGTAAAGAAAAGAATTAAATATTATCAGAAGTTCTTCAATAAAAAGCCAAGTGCCATAAAGGTTAAAGAACAAAAGAAAAGATGGGCTAGTTGCACTTCTAATAATGAACTTTTATTTAATTGGAGATGTGTAATGGCTAAATCTACAGCTCTTGATTATATAATTGTTCATGAGATGTGTCATATGTATTATATGAATCATTCACAAGAGTTTTGGGATTTAGTTTCTTCTGTAATGGCTGATTATGAAGTAAGAAAAGAATGGCTTAGGGATTATGGGATAAAAATGGATTTATAATTAAATATAAATCTAAAGATTACAGAAGGGGATTAGGATTTTATGATAAAAACAATTAAGAATTTTGTTTGCGAAGGAATTATAGTAGCCATAATAGTTGGTGTAATTTTAGATTATAAGAATATACCATCTTCTTTATTATTTTATTGATGATAGCAATGATTTTGTTAATTAAAGAATTAAAAATAGCATTAATATTAAATTATTAACTATAATTATTAGAAAATATAGCAACAATAATTCTAAGAAAAATTAGTTTTATGAAAAGAACTTACATTAACTGATATTGCATGGTTAGAATTTACTCCATTAATGGATAGTAAAATTAGTAAAGATAAAGTAATAGAGTTAAGTACAGATATTAGTGATAAAGATGTGAAAAACCAATGTCAAACTATTTTATTATCATTGGCATTAAAATTTAATATTGAAATTAGTGATGAATTAGGAAGGAAGATACGTATGTCACCATTAGGGCAAAAGATATTTAATGAAGGAATTGAAGAAGGAAAAATTGAAAAACAAAGAGAAATAGCAAGAAATTTACTAGATGTATTAAATGACCAAATGATTGCAAAAAAATGTGATTTATCATTAGAAGAAGTAAAGCAGCTTAGAAAAGAATATGAGAATAAGAAATAGGATATGGACATAGATTTTTCTATGACCATATCTTATTTTATTTATTAAGCTGATAATTCTCCAGAATAACCTTGAGATAAAAATCTAGGTGAAGTAAGTTTTATTCCAATGGCGCCTATAGGAGCTGTAATTAATACGCTTAATATGGCTAAAGCTTGCATTATTTCTCCACCAGCTATACCCATTTGTAGTGGAATACCAGCTTTGGCAGATTGAACAGTTGCTTTAGGAAGATAAGCTACTACACAAAAGATTCTTTCTTTTATACTTAAATTTGTACCTATCAATGAAATAAGGACACCTATGGAGCGAATACTTAAGGAAATCATAAGCATAATAACTCCAATCCAGATATATTCACCTACTAAAGTAGGGTTTATGGCCATTCCTACAAAAGCAAAGAGATATAGTTTGCCGTACTTCCATACAACATTAATTTTATCTTGTATATTCTTAGCAGTATCACCTAAATATGTTCTTAAAAAGAAACCATAAATCATAATTGTTAATAATGAATTAAAACCTCCTAAATGAAAATAGTTTTCCACAAATCTTATTAAAAGACAAAGAGAAAATGTGGATAATACTCTTATGTTTTGTGAATTAATATTTTTTAATAAGGCTTTAGTGGCTAATGATAAAATCCAGCCAATAAAAATACTGATAATAATAGTTAAAGGAATAGAAATAAGTTCATTAATAATAGAAACAGATTCACCATTTATACCTGCAAAATAAATGCTGATAAAAGTAGTAAACAGTGTTATGGCTACAGTGTCATCAGCAGATGCTCCAACTAAAAGCATTTGAGGAATAGCTTTATCCTGTCCTATTTTTCTATTTATCAAATCTACCATGGAAGGAACTAAAACAGCTGGACTTACAGCTGCAATAATAAATCCAAGTATGGCACCTTGTACAAAGGTGAATTTTAAAAATATGGTTGCTAAAAAAGCAATGGTCAATCCTTCTAATGTGGCAGGAACAACACTTAATAATATTGCAGGGCGTCCAATTTGCTTCATTTGCTTTAAGCTTATGCCAAGTCCGCCAATGAAAAGTACAGTAACTAAGGCAATATCCTTTAATGTAGGAGCTATATTTAAAGTTGCTTTTGGCACAAGATTAAGAAAAGAAGGACCTATAATCATTCCAATAAGAATCATGCCTATAAGAGAAGGTAATTTTAATTTTTCAGCTAGCTTTCCGCTAAAATGTGCTAAGAATCCTATTAAAATTAAGCTTAAAATAATTAGTATAATTTTAGTTAACATAAGAAACCTCCAGTTTAAAATAATAAAAAAAGCTAATGAATTCCACAACAAAAAAAGTTGTAGAAGTCATCAGCTATTACGCAGTTTTGATATTAATCAAGGGAGAACTTCATTCCCTACGTTAATGAATTATATCAAAATCTATCTTAGTATTCAATATATAAATAAGAAGTAAAAATAGAGGAAATATATGTAAAAAATATAGAGATATGGTATTATATACATATAAGTAAGAGGTAAATGGAGGAGAAATAATGAAAAAGGTTATATTAGCAGCAGTTATAGGAATATCAGCAATGTCTTTTGTTTCCTGTGGAAATACTGAAGTAAATGAAGATAATATTAAAAATAAATATAATGTTGATGAATATGTTGAAAAGGGAGCCACTGTAGAAAAATATTTGCCATCAGGTTCAGTAGTTATGAAGGATTCTAAAGGAACGAAGTTTTATTTAGGTAAAGATAGTTCCTATAAAGTAGCATTAAATGATGAGGGCATAATACTACCATATGTGGATGTAAATGATAATGTTTATTATTTTGATAGTTCGGTAAAAGCTTTACCAGAAGGCTTTGAAAGGTCAGGAAGAATAAGTAGTTATGGTGGGAGTGAAAATTTAGTGAAAAGTGATATTAAGGATAGTTATTCTTTTATTCAGAGTTTAACAGTATATAGTAATCCAAAAGAAAAAGATCTTATATATACACAATATAGAGGTGAAGATACCTATGATGTATGGAAAGTTTATGAAGAGCTATAATTAATCTAAGATTAAAAATAATATTATGGAAAATAAAGTCATAAAAAGTGTAGAATAGAGGGAAGTAAATTAATGAGTAAGATTTTTTTAGTGGATTGTGAAAATGAATTTAATGATGATTTTATAGAGCTGTATAATGCTAGAAAAGGAGATGAAGTACATTTTTTTATATCTCCAAATGCCCATAAGATAGATGGATATTTAATGAATAAACTAAAGGAAAAGCAAATAAAGTATTGGTTTGAAGAATGTGTAGTTGATGAAGATAATGATATGGGGAAATGCCTTATAGCCTTTTTAGGAGTTATGATATCTAGGTATCCCTTAAGTGGATGTGAATTTTATATTGTTTCTAATGATAAAGGATATGAAAATCCTGTTACCTTTATAAAAAATACCATTAGAGGAAATTATGAAGTCAATTATATTAATACATTTAAGGTAAGAAATAAGGATATAGAAACAGCTATAACTGAAATTCCTGAGATAGTTTTAGAATAATATAGCAATGATACACATATAATTTTAAAAATAACATAAGCACAAAATATTTATGATTTTAAAAGGGAGTAGTTTAAATTATAGCATCAACAATCCCGGCATTGCCTGGTGCTATAAGCCACCTAATGGTAACGAGACTTTTAATATAATTCTTAAAAAATAAGAATTATATTAAAGGTCTTTTTTATTTATTTAAAAATATTATTTAATAAATATTGGAGGAATTACATGGAAAAATTATATGGTAAGGATAGGAAAACTATCTTAAGGGAATTTCAAACTACGGAAAAGGGTTTATCAGATAATGAAGTAAGAAATAGAAAGGATATATTTGGTGATAATGCATTAAAGGAAAAAAAGAGAAAAGGCATTTTAAAAGTATTCCTTAATCAATTTAAGGATTTATTGGTAGGCATATTAATAGTTGCTGGAATTATATCTATAATTACCGATAATGTTGAAAGTACTTTAGTTATTTTTGTAGTAATACTTCTAAATGCAATTCTAGGAACTGTGCAATATTTTAAAGCAGAACAGTCATTAGAAGCATTAAAATCACTTACAGCAGCAAAATGCAGGGTTATAAGAAATGGAGTGAAGCAGGAGATATTATCTAAAGATATTGTGCCAGGAGATATTTTGTTTTTAGAGGCAGGGGATCTTATTGCAGCAGATGGTAGAATAATAGAAAATCATTCATTGCAAGTAAATGAAAGCTCTCTTACAGGAGAATCTTTAGCTGTTGAAAAAAGTGTAGAGGTACTTAGTGATGGGGAAATACCATTAAGTGAACGAAAAAATATGGTCTTTGGAGGAACATTAGTAACTTATGGACGAGCAATAGCTGTAGTAACTGCCACTGGTATGGATTCAGAGTTAGGAAAGATAGCAAATTTAATGGAAAATACTAAAGCAAAAGAAACACCATTGCAAAAGTCATTAGATAAGTTTAGTGGAAAGTTAGCTATAATAATAATTACCATATGTATTATAGTATTTGTTTTAGAAATATATAGAAATGAAAGTATATTAAATGCATTGATGTTTGCTGTAGCATTGGCTGTGGCGGCAATTCCAGAAGCGCTAAGCTCAATAGTAACGATTGTATTAGCTTTAGGAACAGAAAAAATGGCAAAAGAAAATGCCATAATTAAAGATTTAAAAGCAGTTGAAGGATTAGGAGCAGTTTCAGTAATATGTTCCGATAAGACAGGAACACTTACACAAAATAAGATGACTGTACAAAAGGTTTATATAGATAATAATCTTATTGAAGGACGAGAGCTTAAAAAAGATAATTTAGCACATACATTCTTAATTAATAATGCCCTTCTTTGCAATGATTCAGTAACAGTAGAGGGTAAAGAAATTGGTGACCCTACAGAAGTTGCTTTAGTAAATTTAGGTGAAGAACTTCATTTAGATGAACTGGTTATACGTGAAAAGTATCAGCGAATTTCTGAAATACCTTTTGATTCAGATAGGAAACTAATGAGTACGGTAAATATAGTAAATAATAAGAGCGTATTATTTACTAAAGGTGCGTTAGATGCATTAATTAATAAAGTTAATTATTTGACTACTTCTGATGGTGTAAGAAGGTTAAGTGATGAAGAAAGAAAGAAAATAATACTTGTAAATAAGCAATTATCAGAACAGGGGCTTAGGATTTTAGCCTTTGCTTATAAAGAATTGCAAGATAGAGAAGAAATAACAAAGGAAGATGAAAATGATTATGTATTTACAGGGCTTATTTCTATGATAGATCCACCAAGATTAGAAAGTAAAGATGCTGTTTATAAATGTATAATGGCAGGAATTAAACCAGTTATGATCACAGGTGATAATAAAGTTACAGCAGTGGCTATTGCTAAGGAAATTGGTATAATGTCAAAAGATGATATAGCTATTGAAGGACTTGAAATTGATAAATTAAATGATGAACAGTTAAAAGATAAAGTGAAAAATATAGCTGTTTATGCCAGAGTTTCTCCGGAACATAAAATTAGAATTGTTAGAGCTTGGCAGGCACTAGGAGAAATTGTAGCAATGACAGGTGATGGAGTTAATGATGCTCCTGCACTAAAGCAAGCAGATATAGGAGTGGCAATGGGCATAACAGGAACAGAAGTATCCAAGGATGCAGCCTCTGTAATACTAACAGATGATAATTTTTCAACCATAGTTAAGGCAGTTGAAAATGGAAGAAATATATATAACAATATCAAAAATTCTATAAAGTTTTTATTATCAGGAAATCTTTCAGCCATAATAGCTGTTCTATATTCAGCTATAATTAATTTGCCTATGCCTTTTGCAGCAGTACACCTATTATTTATAAATTTATTAACTGATAGTATGCCAGCTATAGCTATTGGAATGGAAAAAAGTAATGGTAATTTATTAAGGGAGAAACCAAGAGGTAGAAGTGAAAGTATTTTAAATAAAGAATTATTAAAAATAGTAGCATTTGAAGGTATTATAATATCTATTTTTACGATAATATCTTTTTATGGTGGAAACCCTCATTTAAATCCTAAAGCGGCATCTACCATGGCATTTTCAACATTATGTCTTGCAAGATTATTTCATGGATTTAATTGCAGAGGAAATAAATCTATTTTTAAATTAGGAATTACCACAAATATATATACTATATTTGCATTTTGCATAGGAGTGCTTTTATTAAGTATAGTTTTGTTTATGCCACCTTTAAAGCAAGTTTTTAATGTTGTGTCATTAAGGGGTAATCAGTATTTGTTATTAATATTTTGTGCAATTATGCCTACAGTAATTATACAATTGTTAAAAATAATAGTTTTGTATAAAAAAGTTCAAAATAAGTAATAAGGAAGCCCAGAAGTTTATGGGCTTCCTTATTAATATATAATAATTTTTTAATCATTATTTTAAAAGGAAATACTAGTAGTAACAATTTTTTTAAAAAATATATAAAATTGTTGACAATAGAAGGTAACAAGCATAATATATAAATATAAACATATGAACAATTATTCATATGAAAAAAGAGGTGCAGTTATGGAAAATAATGAAAGAAAAATTGAAAGTTGTAATGGAAATATAATTCATGAAGATATTGTAGTAAGAGTTAAAGATCAATTACCAGCAGAAGAAACACTATATGATTTAGCAGAGCTTTTTAAAGTTTTTGGAGATACAACAAGGATTAAGATAATATGTGCACTATTTGAATCAGAAATGTGTGTATGTGATTTATCTTGTCTTTTAAATATGACTCAATCAGCTATTTCTCATCAACTTAGAGTTTTAAAGTCAGCTAGATTAGTTAAGTTTAGAAGAGAAGGAAAAGTGGTTTATTATTCATTAGACGATGAGCATATAAAACACATATATGATGCAGGATTAAATCATATAAGCGAATAAAGGGGAGGATGGTTATGGAAAACAAAGAAGAATTGCAATTGACTTTAGAAGGATTAAATTGTGCTAATTGTGCAAGGAAGATTGAAGAAAAAGTTGGCAAGATGGAAGGAGTAAAAGAAAGTAATTTAAATTTTACAACTACAACATTAAATGTAAAGCTAGAAAGAAAAGTTAAGGAAGAGCATGCCATAAATGAAATTAAAAAGATAGTTGAAGCATTAGAACCTCATGTTAAAGTAGAAAAAAAGGTCTCTGGAAAAACAAATGTACAAAGGGCAAAATTTGAAGTAAAACCAACCCTTATAATTGGTACAATATTATATTTAATTGCTGTAATTGGTGATTTCCAAGGAACCTTAGGATTAATATTATTTGGAGCTAGTTATTTATTAATAGGTGGAGAAGTTGTTCTTACAGCAATTAAGAATATAGCCAAAGGACAGGTATTTGATGAAAACTTTTTAATGACTGTGGCAACTATAGGAGCATTTACTATCAATCAATATCCAGAAGCTGTAGCAGTAATGTTATTTTATGAAATAGGAGAAACTATTCAAGGGTATGCTGTTAATAAATCTAGAAGTTCTATATCATCACTTATGGATATAAGAGCTGATTATGCAAATATTATTATAAATGGAAAAGAAAAAAAAGTATCACCTGAAACAGTGAAGGTTGAAGATGTGATTTTAGTTAAACCAGGAGAAAAAGTTCCTTTAGATGGTGTTGTTATTGAAGGGGAAAGTTTTATTGATACTTCTGCACTTACAGGAGAATCAGTTCCAAGAAAAATAGTGCCTAATGATGAAATATTATCAGGCGGAATAAATACCAGTGGTTTATTAAAGGTAAAAGTAACTAAAAAGTTTGGTGAATCTACAGTTTCAAGAATATTAGAGATGGTAGAGAATGCAGCAAGTAAAAAAGCTGATACAGAAAAGTTTATCACTAAATTTGCCAAAGTTTATACACCTATAGTAGTAGTTTTAGCAATATTAATTGCTGTGATTCCTTCAATATTTATAAAAGATGCTTTATTTTCAACTTGGCTTTATAGAGCATTGGTATTTCTTGTTGTTTCTTGTCCATGTGCTTTAGTTGTTTCAGTACCTTTAGGCTTCTTTGCAGGTATAGGTGGAGCTTCAAAAAAAGGTGTACTAGTTAAAGGTAGTAACTATTTAGAACTATTAAAAGATTTAGAAACTGTTGTATTCGATAAGACTGGTACTTTAACAGAAGGAGTATTTAGTGTTGCAGAAATAAATACTAATGGCATTGATAAAGAAAAACTTATTGAAGTAGCAGCTATGGCTGAAAGTTTTTCTAATCATCCAATAGCTATTTCTATCATAAAAGAATATGGTAAAGAAATAGATAAGGAAGTTATAAAAGAGTATAAAGAAATATCAGGACGTGGAATAAAAGCTGTAATAAATAATGAAGAAGTGCTTGTAGGGAATTCAAAGTTAATGAATGAATTTAACATTTTATATAATGAAGTAGATTCAATAGGAACAGTAGTATATTGTGCTATAAATGGAGAATTTAAAGGTAGTATAGTGATTTCAGATAAGATTAAGGAGAATGCAGTTGAAGCTTTAATAAATCTAAAGAAAGCTGGAGTTAAAAAGACAGTAATGCTTACAGGTGATAATAAAAAGACGGCATACAAGGTTGGAGAAAAGATTAATATTGATGAAGTTCATTCAGAGTTACTACCATTAGATAAAGTAAAAGAAGTAGAAGAAATTATGAAAAGATCTAATAAGAATGGTAAACTTGCTTTTGTAGGTGATGGAGTAAATGATGCACCTGTACTTGCAAGAGCAGATATAGGTATTGCCATGGGAGGGATTGGATCAGATGCAGCTATTGAAGCAGCAGATATAGTATTAATGAAAGATGATATAAATGCTTTAGTAGATGCAATAAATGTGTCAAAGAAAACTAATAAAATATTATGGCAAAATATAGTTTTTGCACTGGGAATAAAGATATTAGTTATGGTACTTGGAACATTTGGCATAGCTAATATGTGGACAGCAGTATTTGCAGATGTAGGAGTAACCATAATTGCCATAATTAACTCTACTAGATGCTTTCGATAAATATTGACAAAAATCATCAACTTAACTATAATAAAGAAAGTCGAGAACATTTTAGGCATAGGGATGCATACAAAATTATTTTGTATCTTTATATAGAGCCGTTTGTTTAGGCATTTGGCTTTATATTTAGCTAGGGAGACTTATGTATAACGGATCTGCTACGTTATACATAAGTCTTTATTTTTATAATATATATTTAAAAAATGCTTAAAATAAGCTTATAGAAATAGTTGAGTTAATTGTTGGTTAAATTTTGAAAATGTATGAGGGAATATAGATTTAGAAAAAAAAGTATGTTATTATATTATCAAAGTATTTAAAGTTATGGGAGATACAGGGTAATAGAAAATATATTTTTAGGATAATTAAATTATCATGATGTTAGGTAAAATATAGGAAAGTGAGAGAATATACTATGGAAAAGAAGAAAAATGTTTCTATGGCAGTAATAAAAAGAATGCCAAAATACTATAGATATTTAGGAGAACTTGTCAAAAATGATGTTGATAGGATATCTTCAAAAGAATTAGGTGAAAAAATAGGTTTTACTGCTTCTCAAATAAGACAGGATTTAAATAACTTCGGAGATTTTGGTCAACAAGGTTATGGATATAATGTAAAAGAGTTGCATAATCAAATAGGAACTATTCTTGGTGTAGGAAAAGAATATAATGCAGTACTTATTGGAGCAGGAAATATAGGGCAGGCAATAGCAAATTATAGTAGATTTACAGATATAGGTCTTGGAATAACAGCAATTTTTGATGCAAATCCAAAACTAGTAGGTATGAGAATAAGAGATGTTGAAATAAAAGATATAGATGAACTTAAAGAATATCTAGAAGAAAATAATATAGATATGGGAATTCTTTGTGTTCCTAGAATAAATGCACAAAGAGTATGTGATGTTTTGGTAAATGGTGGAGTTAAAGGCATATGGAACTTTGCACCAATAGATCTTCATGTACCAGAAACTGTTAAGGTAGAAAATGTTCATTTATCTGAAAGTTTATTAACTTTAGTTTATCAGATGAATAAATAAGAAATCATAGAAAAGATCAATAGTAATATTGTTCTTTTTTTTATGTTAGTGAATGGAAAATAAAGTTGCAAATGTAAAAAAAAGTTATTATAATTAGAGTGTAATTAAGAATTAAATTAAGATTCACTTTATAAAAGGTATAAATTTTTTTGTTGATATTTGTTATATAATTAACAAATAGTATGTGGGATTGATGTATAGGGAGGCAACTATGGAATTTAATAATGTTCTTTTAGAAAAAGAGGGTAATATTGCTATTGTAACAATAAACAGACCTAAAGCTTTAAATGCTTTAAACTCTGAAACTTTAAAAGAGTTAAATGTAGTGATAGAAGATTTAGAAAATGATAAAGAGATTTACTGTGTAATTTTAACTGGTTCAGGAGAAAAATCCTTTGTTGCTGGTGCTGACATTTCAGAAATGAAAGATCTTGATTCAAAAGGTGGAAAGGAGTTTGGGTTACTAGGTAATAAAGTATTTAGAAGACTTGAAAATTTAGATAAACCTGTCATAGCAGCAATTTCAGGATTTGCTTTAGGAGGAGGATGTGAACTTGCAATGGCATGTGATATAAGAATTGCATCTGAAAAAGCTAAGTTTGCGCAACCTGAGGCAGGACTTGGTATAACTCCTGGGTTTGGTGGAACTCAAAGACTTCCAAGACTTGTTGGTGAAGGAAAGGCAAAGGAATTAATCTATACGTGTGTAATGGTAAAAGCTGATGAAGCATTAGCAATAGGATTAGTAAATAAAGTTGTGCCTTTAGATAAATTAATGGATGAAGCAAGAACTATGGCTAAAGCTATATGTTCCAATGCACCAATAGCTGTTAAAACATGTAAGGATGCTATAAATAGAGGTATGCAAGTGGATATAGATAAGGCTATAGAAATAGAGGCAGGGGATTTCGGAAGCTGCTTTGATTCTTTAGATCAAAAAGAAGGAATGAGTGCATTTCTAGAAAGAAGAGAAAAGAATTTCCAAAATAAATAATAATTTGTTTTAAATAAATGTGTTTAAGTATGTATAAGGGCAATTTATGGGAGGTAAAAGTATGAATTTTACATTGACTAAGGAGCAAGAATTAGTTAGGCAAATGGTTAGAGATTTTGCAGTTAATGAAGTTAAACCAATAGCTGCTGAAATAGATGTAACAGAAAGATTTCCAATGGAAAACGTTAAGAAAATGGGAGAGTTAGGAATGATGGGAATTCCTTTCCCTACTGAATTTGGTGGAGCTGGTGGTGATGTATTATCTTATATCCTAGCAGTGGAAGAGCTATCAAAAGTTTGTGCTACTACAGGAGTTATTCTTTCAGCACATACATCACTTTGTGCTTCATTAATAAATGAAAATGGTACTCCTGAACAAAAAGAAAAATATTTAAGAGACTTATGTACAGGAAATAAGATTGGTGCATTTGGACTTACTGAACCAGGAGCAGGTACAGATGCAGCAGGACAACAAACTACAGCAGTATTAGATGGAGATAACTATATATTAAATGGTTCTAAGATATTTATCACTAATGGGGGCGTAGCTGATACATTTATCGTATTTGCAATGACTGATAAATCAAAGGGTACTAAGGGAATATCAGCATTTATTGTTGAAAAAGGCTTCCTAGGATTCTCAATAGGAAAGAAAGAAGACAAGCTTGGTATAAGAGCATCTTCTACTACAGAGCTTATATTTGAAAACTGTGTAGTTCCAAAGGAAAATTTAATTGGTAGAGAAGGAAAAGGTTTTGGTATAGCAATGAAAACTCTTGATGGAGGAAGAATTGGTATAGCTGCTCAAGCATTAGGAATTGCAGAAGGTGCTTTAGAGGAAGCTATTAAATATATGAAGGAAAGAAAACAATTTGGTAGACCTATATCAGCATTTCAAGGATTACAATGGATGGTTGCTGAAATGAGCACAAAAATTGAAGCTGCTAGATTCTTAGTATATAAAGCTGCATGGTTAAAAGAAAATAAACAACCATATTCAGTAGATGCTGCTAGAGCAAAATTATATGCAGCAGAGGTAGCTATGGATGTTACAACTAAGGCTGTTCAATTATTTGGTGGATATGGATATACTAAGGAATATCCAATGGAAAGAATGATGAGAGATGCTAAGATTACTGAAATTTATGAAGGAACTTCTGAAGTTCAAAAGATGGTTATTTCAGGAAGCTTATTAAAGTAATTAAGGGAGGCTTAAAATAATGAATATAGTAGTTTGTTTAAAACAAGTTCCAGATACAACTGTTGTTAAAATAGATCAAAAAACAGGAACATTAATTAGAGAAGGTGTTCCTTCAATAATAAATCCAGAAGATAAGCATGCCTTAGAAGCTGCACTATGCTTAAAAGAAAGTCATGGAGGAAAAATTACAGTAATAAGTATGGGACCTCTTCAAGCAAAGGATGCTTTAAGAGAAGCTTTATGTATGGGTGCAGATGAGGCAATATTAATTACAGATAGAGCTTTTGGTGGAGCTGATACATTAGCTACATCAAGAACAATAGCATCAGCCATAAGAAATTTAGATTATGATGTTATATTTGGAGGTAGACAAGCTATTGATGGTGATACAGCACAAGTTGGTCCTGAAATTGCTGAACATTTAGAAATACCTCAAGTAACATATGTACAAGATGTTAAAGTAGAAAGTGATGGATTATTAGTTAATAGAGCATTAGAAGATGGATATGAAATAATTAAGGTTAAAACTCCAGTACTTTTAACTGCTATAGCTGAATTAAACCATCCTAGATATATGAATGTTGGAAGGATATTTGCCACTAAGGATAAAGAAATAACTGTATTTACAGCAAATGATCTTGATATTGATGCATCACAAATAGGATTAAAGGGATCTCCAACTAAAGTTAAGAAATCTATGACTAAAGAAGCTAAAGGTGCTGGAGAAGTGGTAAAGGAAAGTGCACCAGAAGCAGTTTCATATGTTTTAGGTAAATTAAAGGAAAAGCATTATATCTAGGATTGCTTAAGGGAGGAATTGAAAAATGAATATAGCAGATTATAAAGGTATTTGGGTTTTTGCTGAACAAAGAGAAGGTAAATTACAAAAAGTTTCTTTAGAGTTATTAGGAGAGGGAAAGAGACTTGCAAATGAATTAGGAGTTAAGCTTACAGCAATATTATTAGGAAATAATGTAGAAGGATTAGCATCTACTTTAGGAGAACATGGTGCTGACGAAGTACTTGTGGCTGAAAGTCCAGAATTAGAACATTATACAACTGATGGCTATACAAAAGTAATTTGTGATTTGGCAAATGAAAGAAAGCCAGGAATTATATTTATTGGGGCTACATTTATTGGAAGAGATTTAGGGCCAAGAGTAGCTGCAAGATTATCAACAGGGTTAACTGCTGACTGTACTTCATTAGCAGTAGAAGTTAGTAATGGTGCTTTATTAGCTACTAGACCAGCTTTTGGTGGTAACTTAATGGCTACAATTGCATGCCCAGATCATAGACCTCAAATGGCTACTGTAAGACCAGGGGTTTTTGCTAAATCTACTGAAAAGAATACTGAATTCGTTGTGAAAAATGTTAAAGTTCAAATAGAACCTTCAGATATAAGAACTCAAGTTTTAGAAATAGTTAAAGCTAATAAAGAAATAATTGATATCGGTGAAGCTAAGGTAATAGTTTCAGGGGGAAGAGGAGTAGGTTCTGAAGAAAATTTTGGATTATTAAAACAGTTAGCTGATATTTTAGGTGGTGTTGTGGCTGGATCTAGAGCAGCTGTTGAAAAAGGATGGATAGATGCAGCATATCAAGTTGGACAAACAGGAAAAACTGTTAAACCTATAATATATGTAGCTTGTGGTATTTCAGGAGCTATTCAACATGTTGCTGGTATGCAAGATTCAGATATGATTATAGCAATTAATAAAGATGAAACAGCTCCAATTATGAATGTTGCTGACTATGGAATAGTTGGAGATTTAAATAAAGTAATACCAGAAATGATTACTCAATTAAAAGAAATTCAAGAAGCGTAAAAATTAAAAATGAAGAAAAAACTAGTTTAGAATTTTATCAATAATTTTTCATTATTCATTAAAAGTTATGGAGGGGAATTGAATGGAAAAGATTTTTGTTTTAGGTGCTGGAACTATGGGAGCCGGAATAGTTCAAGCTTTTGCTCAAAAAGGTTATGAAGTTATTGTAAGAGATATAAAAGATGAATTTGTTGAAAGAGGATTATCTGGAATTAATAAAAACTTAAGTAAATTAGTTGCTAAAGGAAAAATGGATGAAGCTACAAAGGAAGTAGTTCTTTCAAGAATATCAGGAACAACTGATATGAACTTAGCAGCAGATTGTGATTTAGTTGTAGAAGCAGCAATAGAAAATATGGAAATTAAAAAATCTATATTTGCAGAATTAGATGGTATTTGTAAGGAAAGCACAATATTAGCTTCCAATACATCTTCTTTATCAATAACTGAAGTGGCTTCAGCTACTAAGAGACCTGATAAAGTTATTGGAATGCACTTCTTCAATCCAGCTCCAGTAATGAAACTTGTTGAAGTTATTAGAGGAATAGCTACATCAGATGAAACTTTTAATACTGTAAAGGAATTATCAGAAGCTATAGGAAAGAATCCAGTTGAAGTTGCAGAAGCTCCAGGATTTGTTGTTAATAGAATACTTATTCCAATGATTAATGAAGCATCATTTATCCTTCAAGAAGGAATTGCTTCAGCAGAAGATATAGACACAGCTATGAAATATGGTGCAAATCACCCAATGGGGCCTTTAGCACTAGGAGATTTAGTTGGTCTTGATGTATGCTTAGCTATTATGGATGTATTATATAAAGAAACAGGAGATACAAAATATAGAGCAAGTAATATATTAAGAAAATATGTTAGAGCTGGTTGGCTTGGAAGAAAGAGCGGAAGAGGATTCTTTAATTATCAATAATAATTAAGAATTAAAAATTAATGAGGGGTTTCCTTAAGGGGAAATTCCTTTTTATATTTTAAAGAAACTCTATGAGTTTTCTACTTAATTATCAATTAGCAGCATTTTTTATATCTCTATTTTTGATACTTTTATTTTTTTACGTTATAATATAAGAAATAATTATTGTTAATAGATAATTGTATTATTTATAGCTTATAAAAGTTGTTGAGTAATAATCAAGATATTAGTTAAAGATAAAATATAAATAATAGAGCAAAGGATGAGGTGTTTTATGGATTATAGAGAAATAATAGAGTCAAATGATTCAGTGATAATAAAAGGTGTTAAGAATTTTAACATTAAACAAATATTGGAATGTGGACAGTGCTTTAGATGGCAGAGAGTTACTGATACTGATTATATAGTTGTGTCTAATAGGAGAGTAATAGAGATTACTCAAGAAGATGATCAGGTAATAATTCACAATACTAATATGGATGACTTCAAAAATATATGGGAAAATTATTTTGATTTAAATACAGAGTATGGACCATTAAAAGAAGAGTTAAGTAAGGATGACTTATTAAAACAAGCTATAGAATTTGGTTATGGAATAAGATTATTAAACCAAGATCCTTTTGAAATGGTAATCAGTTTTATTATTTCAGCAAGAAACAGTATTCCTTCAATAATGAAGACTATTAAGAAAATTTCAGAAAAGTTTGGTGATAAGATAGAGTATAAAGGTGAAGTGTATCATGCTTTTCCAACACCAGAACAATTAAAGAAAGCAACCCTTGAAGATATACAAGAAACAGGAGCATCTTTCAGAAGTAAATACATAATTGATACAATTTATAATATAAATAGGGCTTTAGAAGCAAAGAAATCAGGAAAGTTAACTGATGAATTAAAGATGTATGATTTAGAGTATATAATGTCACTTCCAACAGATGAATGTCATATTGCATTACAAGCTTTTAAAGGAGTAGGTGCTAAGGTGGCAGATTGCATCATGCTTTTCTCTATGGGGAAAAAGTCTGCTTTCCCAGTAGATGTATGGATTAAGAGAGCAATGATTCATTTCTATGTTGCACCAGATGTTTCATTAAATAAGATAAGAGTATTTGGTAGAGAGAAATTTGGTGAACTTTCAGGTTTAGCGCAACAATATTTATTCTATTATGCAAGAGAAAATAGTATTAATGTATAATTGGTAAAAATAGTCAATATATTTAGTGTATTGACTATTTTTTATAGTTTTAAATTACATAATTATGAAAATATATAATAAATTAACAAAATGTAGTATAATATTATGTGGAGTATTGAGAAGGATTTGATAGGGGGAAAAGATATGTTTCAATTTGAAACTCAACTTAAAAAACTTAAGCATGAGGTTCTAACAGCGGTAGCAAAACTTGCTAAAGAAGATAGTGTAACTTTAAATAATATTGAAAAGATTCCATATGAAGTTATTAAAGGGAATAAGCCCACATATAGATGTTGTGTATATAAAGAAAGAGCTATAGTTTTAGAAAGAGCAAAGCTTGCATCAGGATGTTTAGCTGATGGAGATAAGGTTGAGTATAAGCTTGTTGATATAAGGCCAGATGAACAAATAATGTATGTTATTGAAGCAGCCTGCGATAGATGTCCAATTAATAAGTATAATGTAACAGATTCATGTAGAAATTGTATTGCTCATAGATGCAAAGAAGCATGTAATTTTGGTGCAATAAGCATTGTTAATGGAAAGGCATATATTAATCAAGAGCTATGTAGAGAATGTGGAATGTGTAAAAAAGCATGTTCATATGATGCTATATCGGAAGTTATGAGACCATGTAAGAGATCTTGTCCTACTGGAGCTTTGGATATTAATCCTGAAGATAGAAGAGCAATGATAAAAGAAGAAAAATGTGTAAATTGTGGAGCATGTATGACAGCATGTCCTTTTGGTGCTATTTCTGATAAGAGTTTGATAGTACCAGTGGCTAAGAGGTTAGGTAGAGGAAGAAGAATGTATGCCATAGTAGCACCAGCAATTACAGGACAATTTGGAGCAGCAATGAATTATGGTAAGATTAGAAATTCCATTAAAAAGCTTGGTTTTGTGGATATGATAGAAGCTGCTTTAGGAGCTGATGCAGTAACTGTTCATGAAAGCAATGAGTTTATTGAAAGAATGGAAAATGGTGATAAATATATGACTAATTCGTGCTGTCCTGGATTTTTAAGCTTTATTGAAAAGACAGTATCTACTGAAGTAGGAAAGATTTCAGGTACTGTATCACCGATGGTAGCAACAGCTAAATATGTAAAGGCACAAGATCCAGAAGCAAAAATAGTATTTATAGGACCATGTACAGCTAAAAAAGCAGAAGCTATTAGAAATGGTGTTGAAGGTGCTGTTGATTATGTACTTACTTTTGAAGAACTTTTAGCATTATATGCTGCCTTTGTAGTTAATCCATATGAATGTGAGGAAGATGATGTTACTGATGGTTCTGTATTTGGTAGAAACTTTGGTATGTCAGGAGGATTAACAGCAGCTATAGAAAATTACGTTAAAGATAGTGGAGCAACCATTGACTTCAAGCCAGTAAAAGTTTCAGGTTTAGAATGTAAGAAGACAATGACCATGGCCAAAGCAGGTAGACTTTCAGGTAATTTTATAGAAGGTATGATGTGTGAAGGTGGATGTATAAATGGAGCTGGAACAATAGTTACACCTGCTAAAGCTAAGGCAGCCTTTGTTAAGATAAATAATGGATCTCCTATAAAAGCAGTAATAAAAAATGAAAAGTTAGAAAAATTTAAAGACATTAATCTTGAGAGAAAAGTTATAGTAAATAAGTGATTTAGAAAATATAAATCTTATGATAGAAATATACATCAAAAGATTTACTTTAAATGTAAAAGATATAAAATTTTAAAAAATGAAGGAATGATAAGAAACATAGAGTAAATAAAATATAAATTTAAATATTAAGTTATATTTAACCATTAAAAGGCAATAATAAAAAAAGTAATATTTGAAAAGTAAGGAAAAAGGATATATTATAAAAATATAGATAGTAGCACTCTGAGATGGTGAGTGCTAACAAAAGTGATAGGAGGTATTTTTAAATGAATATTAGACCATTAGGAGATAGAGTTGTTATAAAGAAACTAGAGGCTGAATCAACTACAAAGAGTGGTATAGTTCTAACAGGTACAGCTAAAGAACAGCCACAAGAAGCTAAAGTTATGGCTGTAGGTCCAGGAGCTGTTGTAGATGGCAAAAGGGTAGAAATGGACGTAAAAGTTGGAGATAAGATTTTATATTCAAAATATGCAGGAACAGATGTAAAAGTTGCTGGAGAAGAATATATAATATTAAGACAAGATGATATATTAGCAATTGTTGAATAAAAAGGAGGATAATTATTATGGCTAAAATGATTGAATTTGGAGAAGAAGCAAGAAGAGCTATGCAATCTGGTGTTGATAAGCTAGCTAATACAGTAAAGGTTACATTAGGACCTAAAGGAAGAAATGTTATATTAGATAAGAAGTTTGGTTCACCATTAATCACAAATGATGGTGTATCTATAGCAAGAGAAATAGAATTAGAAGATCCATATGAAAATATGGGTGCACAATTAGTTAAGGAAGTGGCAACAAAGACTAATGATGTTGCTGGAGACGGTACTACTACTGCTACTCTTTTAGCACAAGCTATAATAAGAGAAGGACTTAAGAATGTTACAGCTGGTGCAAATCCAATACTTATAAGAAGTGGTATAAGAAAAGCTGTGGATGTGGCAGTTGAAGAAATAAAGAATATATCAAAGCCAGTAGCTGGTAAGGAAGATATTGCAAGAGTTGCAGCCATATCAGCAGCTGATGAAGAAATAGGAACTCTTATTTCTGATGCTATGGAGAAAGTAGGAAATGAAGGAGTTATCACTGTAGAAGAATCTAAATCTATGGGAACAGAATTAGATGTAGTAGAAGGTATGCAATTTGATAGAGGATATGTAAGTCCTTATATGGCAACTGATACTGAAAAGATGGAAGCATTACTTGATAACCCATTAATTTTAATAACTGATAAGAAGATTACTAACATACAAGAAATTTTACCAATACTTGAACAAATAGTTCAAAATGGTAGAAAACTTTTAATCATTGCAGAAGATGTTGAAGGTGAAGCAATGGCTACATTAGTAGTTAATAAGTTAAGGGGAACATTTAACTGTGTTGCTGTTAAGGCTCCTGGATTCGGTGATAGAAGAAAAGAAATGCTACAAGATATAGCAGTTTTAACAGGTGGAGAAGTTATATCAGAAGAATTAGGAAGAGATTTAAAGGAAGTAACTTTAGATATGCTTGGTCAAGCTGAAAGTGTAAAAGTTACTAAGGAAAATACTACAATAGTAAATGGAAAAGGTGAAAAATCACTTATTAAAGAAAGAATAAATCAAATAAAGACGCAAATCGAAGAAACATCTTCTGAATTTGACAAAGAAAAGCTTCAAGAAAGATTAGCAAAACTTTCAGGTGGAGTTGCAGTAATCAAAGTTGGAGCTGCTACAGAAACTGAATTAAAAGAAAGAAAGCTAAGAATCGAAGATGCTTTAGCAGCTACAAAAGCAGCTGTGGAAGAAGGAATTGTTCCAGGTGGTGGAACTGCTTATGTAAATGCAATTAATAAAGTAGCAGAATTAACTTCAGAAGTTGATGATACACAAGTAGGTATAAATATAATTGTTAAAGCTCTAGAAGAGCCAATGAGACAAATTGCTATAAATGCAGGACTTGAAGGTTCAGTAATCATTGAAAAAGTTAAATACAGTGAAGCAGGAATTGGATATGATGCATTAAATGATAAATATGTAAATATGCTTCAAGCAGGAATTGTTGATCCAACAAAGGTTACAAGATCAGCACTTCAAAATGCAGCATCAGTAGCATCTACATTCTTAACAACAGAAGCTGCTGTAGTAGATATTCCACAAAAGGAAGCTCCAGCACCAGCTCCAGGAATGGGAATGGATGGAATGTATTAATATAAAAAAACACCAAGCAAGTAAAATTGTTTGGTGTTTTTTTATATTTTCATTAAAGTTTTTATTTTTAATACATTATAAATTATTACTAAAATGTTAATAATTTTAATAATTATTATAAATATAAAGGAAGTGTTATATATTTGGAGATTATATTCATTGCAATTATTGGATTATGTATAGGTAGTTTTTTAAATGTATGTATTTATAGAATTCCACGAGAAGAATCCATTATATTTCCACCATCTCATTGCACCACTTGTAGCTATAAATTGCAGAGCTATGACTTAATTCCTCTTTTAAGTTATTTATTTTTAAAGGGGAGATGCAGAGGATGTGGAGAGAGGATATCTATTAAATATTCTCTTATTGAAATGCTCAATTCATTATTATATGTTCTTATATACTGTAATTATGGAAATTCAATTGATTCATTAAAAGGGTTTTTATTAAGTTCTCTTTTAATAGTTATTGCAGGTATTGATTTAAAAACACACTACATATATAAATCCACTACCATCTTTGGGATAGGAGCCTTTATCTTTATAGAGATAATAGATTTATTAATTTCATGGCAAATACCCTGGGAAAATTTATTAGCTGGAGCTTTAGGAGTAATAGTTATTGGAGCAATAGTATTTTTTACTGGAGGTATGGGAGAAGGTGATATTGAGATTGCTTTAATTATAGGATTATTTTTAGGTATTAAAGGGCTTATGCTTGCTTTGTTTATAGCATTTATTCTAGGAGGAATTATAGCTAGCATATTCTTGATATTAAAGTTTAAGGAAAGAAAAGCAGAAATAGCATTTGGTCCATACTTAGCTATAGGAGCAATTATTTCATTATTATATAGTACAGAAATAATTAACTGGTATATATCATTGATGAAAATATAGCATTTTTATTATATAATGAGGGAAGCTTTTATTAGCAACATTAGATTATAGGTATCATCAATGGTGGTAATTATAATAGGGTAAATTATGATATGTCAAAAGTGGAGAAAAATAGATTTGCTAGAGTTGTTTTAATGTTGACAATATAAAGTAAATACTCTATAATTAAAAAAAAAATCGCAAGGCAACAAACATTATGAAAACTTATATATACCCTGAATATGGCAGGGCGTTTCTACCGGAAACCATTAATTTCCGACTATAAGTAAGATTAAATGTCTTTATATCTTATAGAATAAGTTTAAGATTATTAGGCGTATTAACCTTACTTAAAGGTTAATATGCTTTTTTTTACAATTAAATAGATTATATTAGCAATTATTACATATTTTTATATATTTGGAGGGAATAACAATGGCTCAAATTATTAAAACTGCTTACACATTTGATGATGTGTTATTAGTACCAAACAAATCAGAAATTTTACCTAATGAAGTTAGTTTAAAAACTAAATTAACAAAGAAAATATCATTAAATATACCATTAATGAGTGCAAGTATGGATACTGTTACTGAATCTAAAATGGCTATAGCTATGGCAAGAGAAGGCGGAATTGGTATAATCCATAAGAACATGACTATAGAAGAACAAGCTATAGAAGTAGATAGAGTTAAGAGACAGGAAAATGGCGTAATTACTGATCCAATATTCTTAAATGAAGATAACACAGTAAGACAAGCATTAGAATTAATGGCTAAATATAGAATTTCAGGAGTTCCTGTAACAAGAGGAACTAAATTAGTTGGAATAATAACTAATAGAGATATAGTTTTTGAAACAAACTATGATAAGACACTTGATGAAGTAATGACAAAGAGCCCATTAATAACAGCAAAGGAAGGAACTACTTTAGAAGAAGCTTTAGAAATCTTAAAGAAGCATAAAATAGAAAAACTTCCTTTAATAGATGATGATAACAATTTAAAAGGATTAATTACTATAAAAGATATTGAAAAGGCAAAGGCATATCCTAATGCAGCAAAAGATAGTAAAGGAAGACTTTTATGTGGAGCTTCAGTAGGAATTACTAACGATATGATGGAAAGAGTTGAAGCCTTAGTAAAAGCAAAAGTAGATGTTATTACACTTGATACAGCGCATGGACATAGTAAAGGTGTTATTGAAGGTGTAAGAAAAATAAAGAGTGTTTATCCAGAACTTCAAATAATAGCAGGTAATATTGCTACAGCGGAAGCAGTAAGAGACTTAGTTGAAGCAGGAGCTGATTGTGTTAAAGTTGGTATAGGACCAGGATCAATTTGTACAACAAGAATAGTTGCTGGTGTAGGTGTTCCACAATTAACAGCAGTTATGGATTGTGTAGAAGAAGGAAGAAAATATGGTGTTCCGGTTATTGCTGATGGTGGATTAAAGTATTCAGGAGATATAGTTAAGGCTTTAGCAGCAGGGGCACAGGTTTGTATGATGGGTTCAATGCTAGCTGGATGTGAGGAATCTCCAGGAGAAACTGAAATATATCAAGGAAGAACATACAAAGTATATAGAGGTATGGGATCTTTAGCAGCTATGGAAAAAGGATCTAGTGATAGATATTTCCAAAATGGAACAAAGAAATTTGTACCAGAAGGCGTTGAAGGGAGAGTTGCTTATAAGGGACCAGTATCAGATACTATATTCCAATTATTAGGTGGAATAAAATCAGGTATGGGATATTTAGGAGCACCAACATTAGATAATTTATATGAAAATGCTAAATTTGTGGTTCAAACTGCTTCAGGTATAAGAGAAAGCCATCCACATGATATCAATATAACAAAAGAAGCTCCAAACTATAGCGTTAGAGAGTAATACTATAAAAGGACATTAGGAGGATTTCAATGAAGAAAGAATTAATACTAGTGCTTGACTTTGGTGGTCAGTATAATCAGTTAATAGCAAGAAGAGTCAGAGAATGTAATGTATATTGTGAGGTTCATCCGTATAATTTAAGTATAGAAAAAATAAGAGAAATGAATCCAAAGGGAATAATATTTACTGGTGGACCTAATAGTGTATACGGTGAAAACTCACCGCTATGTGATAAAGAAATATTTAATATTGGAATACCAGTGCTAGGAATATGCTATGGATCACAACTAATGGCTTATTTATTAGGAGGAAGTGTAGCAACTGCTCCAGTTAGTGAATATGGTAAAACAGAAGTTAGTGTGGATGCAAAATCAAAAATATTTGAAGGTGTACAAGACAAGACTATATGTTGGATGAGCCATACAGATTATATAGAAAAAGCTCCAGAAGATTTTAATATAGTAGGAAGTACTCCAGTATGTCCTGTGGCAGCTATGGAATGTGTAGAAAAGAACTTATATGCAGTTCAATTCCATCCTGAAGTTATGCATACTAAAGAAGGAACTAAGATGTTATCAAACTTTGTGTACAATATTTGTAATTGTGCTGGAGATTGGACAATGGATTCTTTTGTTGAAAAATCAATTGAAGAAATTCGTGAAAGAATTGGTAATGGTAAAGCACTATGTGCATTATCAGGTGGTGTTGATTCATCAGTAGCAGCAGTTCTTTTATCAAAAGCAATTGGTAAGCAATTAACATGTGTGTTTGTTGATCATGGTTTACTTCGTAAAGATGAAGGTGATGAAGTAGAAGCTATCTTTGGGCCAGAAGGACACTATGATTTAAACTTTATTAGAGTAAATGCACAAGATAGATTCTATGAAGCTCTTGCTGGAGTAGAAGATCCAGAAAGAAAGAGAAAAATTATTGGTGAAGAGTTCATTAGAGTATTTGAAGAAGAAGCTAAGAAAATAGGTATGGTAGATTTCTTAGTTCAAGGAACAATTTATCCAGATATAATTGAAAGTGGTCTTGGTGATTCAGCAGTGATAAAATCTCATCATAATGTTGGGGGGCTTCCTGATTATGTTGATTTTAAAGAAATAATTGAACCTTTAAGATTATTATTTAAGGATGAAGTAAGAAAAGCAGGATTAGAACTTGGTATACCTGAAAAATTAGTATATAGACAACCATTCCCAGGACCAGGATTAGGTATAAGAATAATTGGTGAAGTAACAGCTGAAAAGGTAAAGATAGTTCAAGAAGCTGATGCAATTTATAGAGAAGAAATTGCTAAGGCTGGTTTAGATAAAGAAATCGGGCAATACTTTGCAGCGTTAACTAATATGAGATCTGTAGGAGTTATGGGTGATGAAAGAACTTATGATTATGCAGTTGCACTTAGAGCAGTAACTACAAGTGATTTCATGACAGCAGAATCTGCTGATCTTCCATGGGAAGTACTTGGAAAAGTAACAACTAGAATAGTAAATGAAGTTAATGGAGTTAACCGTGTATTCTATGATTGCACAGGAAAACCACCAGCTACTATAGAATTTGAATAGTTGAAACTGAGCTGTAAAGCCTTTGTTTACAAGGGTTTTACAGCTTTTCCTTTAGAGGCAGTTCACTGAAATATCAAAACTGCTTTTTTATAAAGGTTGATTTTATTCTTTAAAAGAAATTGCTTAATTTTTTTTAAAATAAAGTAATAGTGTTTTACTTACAGTAAAAGAAATTACAGAACAAATAGCAGTTTCTATCAAAGCTTGTACACCAACCATAGATAATATTAATAAAAATGGATTAGTTAAACCAGTAGCTTGACTTAATCCTTGTATATAGTCAGTATTATAAAAAATTAGCATTAATAAGCTCATGTAAAAAAATGTGTTTAGCAAAGGAGCTGATATGCTACCAATTAAACAACGAAAATTATCATGTTTTGGTAGAAGTTTTTTTAGACCTAAGACAATAGCTCCAGTGGATAATCCCATTAAAATACGTCCACCTACAGTAACAATAAAGCTACCAATAATACTGGCTGAGAACATAGCTTGTGTCATCAAGCCAGTGCTGGAAAATCCTTTAGCAAAACTTATAAGACCAAAGACTAAACTAAGTATTAGTCCTTCAATTGGTCCTAAAACAATAGCTCCTACTGCTACTGGAATGGAAAGAAGAGAGGCTGCAATAAATCCTAATTGCAGATAACCAAGTGGAGTATAGCCCATAAGTAGTTCTAGTGCAATCAATAAGGCCAATTGGCACATACGACGCACGTCAAAATTTAATGTTTTCATATTTAAATTACCTCCTGCTGCTGTCTCCTATAAAGTGGAGTATAGCGCATATTTTTTGTAAATCAGTTTTTATTCTACAATTATCATTAATTTTTTTCAAGAAGTACGAGGATTTTAAAGCTATAAAGAAACAAAAAATCATTTGTTGTTGACTTGGACTAGACTCTAAATGCTATAATCTGAAAAAAGATGTAAGATGATTATGATAATTTTTTTTGTGAAATAAAAGATAAGTTTTACAGGAATTAAGATAAATGTAATAAATAATATAACTTATGTAATGTTTTTTATGATAAAATATTAAAGTTAAATCAATAAAAAAAGAAATAAGGAGTTAACTATGGACATTATATTAATTTTTAAGGCAATAATACTAGGTATTGTTGAAGGAATTACAGAATGGCTACCAGTAAGTAGTACAGGACATATGATTTTAGTTGATGAATTTATCAAACTTAATGTGTCACCTGCATTTAAAGAAATGTTCTTTGTAGTAATTCAATTAGGAGCTGTAATGGCTGTTGTAGTACTTTATTGGAAAAAGTTGTTTCCATTTTCAACAAGTGAAAAATTCTTAGTAAAAAAAGATACTTTTCAAATGTGGTTTAAAATTGTAGTTGCATGTATTCCAGCAGCAATAGTAGGAATATTATTTGATGATAAGATTGACGAACTATTTTATAATTATCAAACTGTTGCATTAGCATTAATTATTGTTGGTATTGCATTTATTATAGTTGAAAAGAAAAATAAAGGAAGAGTGTTTATGAAAACAAAGCTTTCTGATATTACATATAAGGATGCAGTTATTATTGGATTATTTCAACTTATTGCAGCAATTTTTCCAGGAACATCTCGTTCAGGTGCAACTATAGTTGGTGCAATAATATTTGGAGTTTCAAGAGGGTTAGCTACAGAATTTACTTTTTTCTTAGCGATACCAGTAATGTTTGGGGCAAGTTTACTAAAAATATTAAAATTTGGACTTACATTTACAGGAACTGAAATATCAGTATTATTAATTGGTATGATCGTAGCTTTTATAGTATCTATGATATCAATTAAATTCCTAACAGATTATGTTAAAAAGCATGATTTTACTGTTTTTGGATGGTATAGAATAATCTTAGGAATAATAGTTATATTATATTTTTTAGGAAAGACATTTATTTTTTAATATATATTTAAAAGTGTATATATGGAAATAACTTTCGATATTAGTTAATAAAAAGGAACTGTCACAATAGCGGATAAAAAATCTGTTAGCGATAGTTCCTTTTCTATATTTTTATAAAATTTAAGGAATATTTTATGATATATATAGACATTATTTAAAAATAGATTGAAGAAAAATTACAAATTAGTATAAAATAAATATGTGAAATAAGTTTAAAGAATTTTTTATATTTAAAAAGTTATGATAAAATCAAATAGGATAAGTTGGAAAAGGGGAAAAAAATGGACTTTAAAAAGAAAAAAAAAGATGGAGTTATATTTGCATTATTGATTGTTATAGTAATATCAGGAGCACTTATATTAGGCAGAGATAAAATATTTACTTCAGAGGTAGATAATAACATACACTTAGAAGATGAAAGCAATATAGTAACTGAAGGAGAGACTGAAAAAGCATCAGATAATAATGAAGAATTAGAAAAATTACTGAACATAAAAAATAATTCCTTAATGATGTTAGTAAATAGAAATAATACTTTAAGTTCAGATTATGTACCAGATGAACTTGTCTTAAGTGAAATAGACTTTGTAAGTTATATTGAAACAAGATATTTAGCAAAATCAACAGCTGAAGCTGCAAAAGCAATGTTTGAAGCAGCAAAGGAAGATGGCATAACTTTACTTGGAGCTTCAGGATATAGATCTTATGAGGTACAAGAGAGCCTTTATAATTCAAGAGTTGTAAATGAAGGACAAGAAGAAGCAGATAGGTATACAGCAAAACCAGGGCAAAGTGAACATCAGACAGGATTAGCTTTAGATATATTAAGTGAAGATTATCAAGATATGGATGATAATTTTGATTCTACAGAAGCTTATGCATGGCTTAAGGAAAATTGTTATAAATATGGCTTTATCCTTAGATATATGAAAGGAAAAGAGAATATAACAGGTTTTTTATATGAGCCATGGCATTATAGATATATAGGAAATAGTGAAGTGGCAAAAGAAATTATGGATAGGAATTTAACTTTTGAGCAATATATAGAAGAATTAGATGCAAAAATTCAAGAGCTAAGTTAAAGATATAAAGATTTTATTGTTAAAAATTTATACAAATAGATAAAATGTGTTATAATTAACTATGTTAATGATTTCACGATTCAATGGAGGTAAATAGATGAATAAAGGTTTAAGTTTAGATTTGTCAAAAGTAATGCCATATGCAGACTTTTCTGAAATAGAAAAGATGGAAGCTATGGTGAAATGCGCACATGAAACAGTTCATGAAGGAACTGGAGCAGGAAATGATTTTTTAGGATGGTTAGATTTACCTGTTAATTATGATAAGGCTGAATTTGATAGAATTAAAAAAGCAGCAGAAAAAATTAAGAGTGATTCAGATGTACTTGTAGTAATAGGTATTGGAGGATCATACTTAGGTGCTAGAGCAGCAATTGAAATGCTTAAAAATCATTTCTATAATGTTTTAGATAACAGTAAGAGAAACACTCCACAAGTATTCTTTGTTGGAAATAACATAAGTTCAACATATGTAGCTGATCTTTTAGAAGTAATTGAAGGAAAAGATATATCTGTTAACGTTATTTCAAAATCAGGAACAACTACTGAACCAGCTATAGCGTTTAGAATATTTAAAGACTATATGGAAAAGAAATATGGTGTTGAAGGTGCTAAATCTAGAATATATGCTACTACTGATAAAGCAAGAGGAGCATTAAAGAATTTAGCAGATACAATGGGATATGAAACTTTCGTTATTCCAGATGACGTAGGTGGAAGATTTTCAGTATTAACTGCAGTAGGATTATTACCAATTGCAGCAGCTGGAATTAACATAGATGATATGATGCAAGGTGCAGCAGATGCAAGAGAAAAGTATTCAAATCCTTCAATTAAGGAAAATGAATGTTATCAATATGCAGCTATGAGAAATGCTTTATATAATAAAGGTAAAAATATAGAAGTATTAGTTAACTATGAACCAGCTTTACATTACTTCAATGAATGGTGGAAGCAATTATATGGAGAATCAGAAGGAAAGGATCAAAAAGGTATTTTCCCAGCAGCAGTAGATTTCTCAACTGATTTACATTCTATGGGACAATTCATTCAAGATGGATCAAGAATAATGTTCGAAACAGTATTAAATGTTGAAAATCCACTTAAAGAAATTGTTCTAGAAGAAGCAGAAGTTGATACAGATGGATTAAACTTCTTAGCCGGAAAGACAATAGACTTTGTTAATAAGCAAGCATTTAAAGGAACTTTATTAGCTCATAATGATGGTGGAGTTCCAAATATGGTATTAAATATTCCAGAATTAAGCGCTTACTACTTTGGACAAATGGTTTACTTCTTTGAAAAAGCATGTGCAATAAGCGGATACTTATTAGGTGTTAATCCATTTGACCAACCAGGTGTTGAAGCATATAAGAAAAATATGTTTGCTTTACTTGGTAAACCAGGCTATGAAGAATTAAAAGCTGAATTAGAATCAAGATTAAAATAATATGACAATAATTGTAGATGGAGATGCCTGTTTAGGTATCTCCATTATTTTAATTAATATAGATGGAACTTAGAATAAACTATAGATAATAATGTATGGTTTATTCTTTTTTTACAGTTTATAGACAAATTTCAACTGTAAAATTAAAAAAAATTGCTGTATAATTACATTAGGGAAAATATGTAAAAGAGGGACTTGTTAGAGAGAGGTGCATGTATATGGGGGATATGTTAATAGAATTAAATAAAAAAAATGATTTATCTATAAATGAAGAAGTTGAAATATCAGTTTCATCTGAATTAAAAGATATAATAAATTATAAATTCATAGAAGGATATGATGGAGTATGGAACTCTATTCAGGATTATTCAGCAAAACAAAAATGTACATGGACTCCTAAGAATGTTGGAAGATATATGATTATGGTCTTAGGAGAAACTAAAGACTCTAGTAAGCCTTATTCTGAGAGGATAAACGTAGTAGTCAATGATAAGGTAAGGCTTATAAAGGATGTTCAGTTTGAAAAAAATAAGTTGCATATTGGAGATAAGATTAATATATCTGTACTATCTGATGAAGAACTATTATTATATAGATTTTGGATTAAGGGAGAAGTAGATTGGGAGCCTCTTAGAGATTATGGTACAGATAATTTATTTAGTTTTACAGCTAATAGTGCAGGACAAAAGGAAATATTGATTGAATGTAAAAGAGTAGATTCAGTAAATAATGTTGATGATTTTACTGTTATAAAATTAGAGGTAAAAGATATAGAAGAAGTAGAAATAACTGACTTTAAAACACTTACACCTAATATGATAGTGGGAGAAGAGCTTATATTTGTAGTGGAGGCTAATTATGATACTAAAAGGCCTTTGTTATATAAGTTTTTAAAGATATTACCAAATGGAAAAATAGTATGCATACAAGAATTTTCTTCTAAGAAAACAGTTGCTTTTAAGGAAAATAAAAGTGGTGAGTATAAGCTTTTATGTTATGTACGTGATATGCTCTCTAACAAAGAATATGATGATAGGGCAGTGATTTTATACAAAGTAAAACAGTATGAGCCTATAAAGATAAAAAGATTTGAGGCAGATATGTCATCTCCACAAAAGGCTAATATACAAATTAATTTAAATGTAAGAGTTATTGGAGGTAGAGAAGTTCTTTATAGATATATCATAGATGGGCCAATAGCTGATGATAGTGGATATATTAGAAGTAATAGTTATTTATGGACTCCAGAGGAAGAAGGTGAATATACAATAACCTTGAAAGTAAAAGATATTTCCTATAAGGGAGATTATGAAGATATAACTAAAATTCCATATATCATCAATGCAAGAGGTGAAAGACCAGTGAGGATAATAGATCTAAAATGTGATGGTGGAAAATATGTACTTAAGAATAATCCAGTAAATATAAAATGTAAAGCCTGTGGAGGTAGCAAAATTTTATACCAATTTAGGATTTTTAAAGATGGCAAACTAAGAGAAAGTATTGAATATGATAAAGGTAACTGGTTAAGCTTTATCCCTGATGAATGTGGTGAATACGAAATAGAAGTAAAGGCAAAGGATTTTTATTCAGCGAAAGAGTATGATTCAAGCATATCTACTGTTATTAAAGTACAAGACTTTATTCCAGCAGAAATAAAATATGTTTTATCAAATAGTAAGGAAATATATATTGTTAATGAGACTATAGATATAGAAGTAATAATGGAAAATACCAATAATTCATTAGTAAGGTTTGTTACTTCGATTAATGGACAAGAAGTTGAGGATACAGGTTATGTTGAAAGCAAACTTTTAAGGCTTAAGCCAAGATGCCAAGGTAAATACAATGTTAATATATTTGCTAAGAATGCTAAGTCATCTAAGGAGTATGATAGTAGGGAGTTATTTTCCATATATGTTCATGAAGTTATTCCAGTGAATGGAACTAAAGTTTTTGCATCTTCTGACGAAATAAAAGTAGGCAGGGATATTACCTTTGAAGCAGAATCTCAAGGGGGAAAAGATGTCTGCTATGAATTTTATATGATGAATAAAGGAAACTGGATTTTGGTGCAAGAGTATAGTAAAAAGAAATATTATAGCTTTATACCATTTGTTAGTGGAAAATATAAAATATTAGTTTTAAGCAAGAGTTTTTATAAGAAAGTTAATTATGAAGACTACGATATAATGGAATTTAATGTAGAAGAGTAATAAACATATACAAAGGAGAAGAAGTTATGGATATATCATCTGTAGAGCAATATATAGGATATACGGTAGCTAGTCAGTTAATGAAAGAGTCATTGGGGGATGGCATGGAGTATGAATTAGTATTTCAGGCATTGCTTGAACAAATGCAGAATAATAATGTATCATCAGAAGTAAGTGAAGAAGAAATTAAGGATATTATATCTAATTCATCTGTTAGTCTTGATTCGCTTCCTTTAATTAGAAATGGAGATAATATACCGTTATATGGAAATAAAAGTCTTACTTATAATTTAAGCGATTTATCATCTTTAGGTATAACAAGTAGTAATGATATAAGTGGTATTGATACAAGTTATTATGAAAATACTGATTTATCAGAAATATATGATACAGTAAATAAATATGCATCAATGTATGATGTTGACCCAGCATTAGTACTTGCAGTAATAAAAGCAGAATCTAATTTTGATGCAAATGCAACATCAGGTGCAGGAGCAATTGGACTTATGCAAGTTATGGATTTTAACTTAGAATCATTAGGTGTAGTTAATGGTTATGATATAGATGAAAATATAAGAGCTGGTGTAAGTATTCTTAAAGGTTATTTAGATGACTGTAATGGAGATATAGCTATGGCACTTATGGCTTATAATGCAGGACCAGGAACTATGATGAATAGAGGTGTAATTTCATCAGAACATCTTTATAAAATGCCTTTAGAAACACAAAACTATGTACCAAAAGTATTAACATACTATGATGAATATAATAGATAATTTATTAAAGTAGACAAACATATTTAGCTGTTTTAGTAGTTATTAGAATAAATTATGGAATATTTTTCAATAAAAAATTATAAAAATAATTATTGATATAAGTTTTTATAATTGGTATAATGAATAAAAATTATAGAAATTCGATAAAGAGAAAGAGTAAGTTATAGGATGTCCTACAGAGAGTTGGTGTATGCTGAAAGCCGATGTTCAAAATATAGCTGAAAATCATCTCCTAGAAGCAACGCAGAAAAGAAATGAGTAAGTGTTGACGTAGTCTTTCCACGTTACAGGATAAGCGTATTGATAGATGCGAGCAGAGTGCTATAAAAGATTAATATATAATTGATTTTTTATAGAATTAGGGTGGTAACACGGATGTAATCCGTCCCTTGAGTAATCAAGGGGCGGTTTTTTTATTTATTGAAAAACTATAATTAAGTAATATTAATAGGGGGAAAACAATATGAAAAAATTATCAAGAAAGGATCTATTATTTTTAGGACTAATGCTCTTCTCACTGTTTTTTGGAGCAGGAAATCTAATATTTCCACCATTTTTAGGACAATCAGCAGGAGATAAAGTATGGATTGCATTAGGGGCATTTTTAATTACAGCAGTAGGATTTCCAATATTAGGGGTTATTGCTGTAGCTAAAAGTGGAGGTTTAGAAAAATTAGCTAGAAGAGTAAATCCTCTTTTTGCGTCTGTATTTACAGTACTTATTTATTTATCTATTGGACCTTGCTTAGGAATTCCAAGAGCAGGAAGTTTACCATTTGAAATGGTGGTATCTCCATATTTACCAAGTCATATGTCAGAAACCATAGCTCGTTTATTATTTACTTTAGTATTCTTTTCAGTGGCATATTGGCTTTCATTATCGCCAACTAAGTTAGTTGATCGTATGGGAAAAGTATTAACACCAACATTATTAACTTTAATATTTGTAATTGTTATAGGAGCATTCTTTAAGCCATTAGGTTCATATGGTGAAGCAACAGGTGCATATGTAAATTCACCATTTGTTACAGGTTTCTTAGAAGGATACTTAACAATGGACACTATAGCAGCATTAAACTTTGGAATTGTTATTGCACTTGCTATTAAAACAAAAGGTGTTAAAGAAGAAAAAGCTGTAGTATCAACATCAATAAAAGCTGGATTTATTGCTGGTGGTTTACTTGTGTTAATTTATGCAGCCCTTGCACATTTAGGAGCAACTAGTGGAGGAAGATTTGGTGAAACAGCAAATGGAGCAGTTACATTAACAAATGTTACTACTTACTTATTTGGTAAACCAGGTGCAGTATTACTAGCAGTAATATTTACTCTTGCATGTTTAACAACAAGTGTAGGGTTAATTAGTTCTTGTAGTCAATATTTTGCAAGCTTATCTGATAAAATAAGTTATAAAGGATGGGTAAGAATTTTAGCTCTTTCAAGTATGATTCTTGCTAATATGGGATTAACAAAGATTTTATCTATTTCAGTTCCTGTTTTAGATATGATTTATCCAATAGCTATTATGCTAATTGTTTTAGCTATGGTTGATAAATTTATAAAAGGTAGCAGAATAGTGTATTCATTAACGATTTTATTTACAGGAGTAGTAAGTGTAATTTATGGATTAAAAGGTTTTGGTATAGAATTAGGTGATAAAATATTTGGTAATTTACCTCTTTATACTGAAGGTTTAGGTTGGTTAGTTCCAGCAATATTAGGTATAGTTCTTGGATTAATCATTAGTGCTATAAAAGAAAAATCACAAATAACAGAAGAAATTGTAAATGAATAAAAGTATAATTTAAAACAAAAGTGTTATAGAAGTAATAAACTTTACTTTTATAACACTTTTTTAAAGTACAGGAAAGTATAAAATTTTCGATGGC
>UMFS01040644.1_pt1 | contig 100753 bp, 95 predicted proteins | sample 1965071 | NCBI WGS metagenome assembly UMFS01 (sample SAMEA4836052, study PRJEB28245) | human gut metagenome | biome: gut microbiome; material: fecal sample | place: Denmark | collected 2008
TATCACTTTTATTAATTGGTTTTAATTTCTTTTTATGTTAATATATTCTTAGTATTTTAAAAAGGAGATTACTAGATGAACTGGAAAAAACTAATAAATATTCATGATTTAAAAGAATTTTTTATAAAAATAAAGTGGATTTTATCCCATGCTAAACCTGTAATACCATTTTTAATCTTTACTACTGTAATAAGTTCAGCTTCCTCTTTAATCAGCGTTTATAATACGTTAATTTCCAAATCATTAATAGATAATGCTATAGGCGGTAACACCTCGCAAGTGATAAAGTATCTTATTATCATGATCAGTATTACTTTAGGTATGATGTTATTAAATCCTATAACATCTTTATTAAGCACCCATGCTTCTACAAAGCTTAATCAAAATATTCAAAATAAAATGTTTGAACATATTGAATATAGTAGCTGGCTTGAACAAAGTAAATTTCATAGTGTAAGTTTATTGACAAGAATAACTTCTGATGTAGCAACTATAAGTTCTACTTTGCTTAGTACCATTCCTAACATTATTTCAATTTTAGTAACACTATTAGCTTCTTTTTCTACGCTTATTTATTTAGCTCCCTCCATTGCTATAATTGCAATATTTATTGGACCATTTCTTGTGTTAGTAAGCAGATATTTTAGCAAAAAGTTAAAAGCTCTTTATAAGAAAGCTCAAGAAGAAGATGTTAAATATAGAGCCTTCATTCAAGAATCTGTACAAAATATAATGATTGTAAAGACTTTTTGTATGGAAAAAATAAATATGGATAGATTAATACAAATTCAAAATAATAAATATAATATAGCCATGAAAAATACTAAACTTTCAGCTATGACTGGATTAGCCATGTCACTATGTTCAAACTTAGCTTACTTTACAATCTTTTGCTGGGGTGCTTTAAATATTTCTACTGGAGTAACTACTTATGGTACCTTTACAGCCATGCTACAGCTATATGGAAAGGTACAATCTCCATTTTCTTCATTGGCATCTATGTTTCCTGGATTAATATCAACTATTGCCGCTGCCGAAAGATTAATGGAACTTGAAGAAATACCACTGGAAAAATCATCAGAAAAAGAAGTTATTGATTTTATTAATCCAGAAATAACCTTTGAAGATGTATCTTTTGAATATAAAAAAGGTACTAAAATTATTAATGATATTAATTTAACTATTCCTTATGGTGAAACCATTGCTTTTGTAGGTCCATCTGGTGAAGGGAAAACCACTTTAATTAGACTGATACTTGCGCTAATAAATCCAAGCAGTGGTAAAGTTTATTTAAAAGAAAATAATAAAAAGGATTCCTTTAATAGAGATTACAGAAATTTAATTTCTTATGTTCCACAAGGAAATACTTTATTTTCTGGTACTATTGAAGACAACTTAAGATATGGTAACTTTGAAGCTACAGAAGAAGAAATATATGAAGCTTTAAAAAACGCCTGCGCTTTAGATTTCGTTAATGAATTAGAAAATGGCATTGAAACAGTAATTGGTGAAAAAGCTACTGGCATTTCCGAGGGACAAGCTCAACGCTTAGCCATAGCTCGCTCATTCTTAAGAAAGAAACCAATATTAATCTTAGATGAAGCAACTTCTGCTCTTGATCCTGAAACAGAAGTAAGTGTTTTAAAATCAGTTAAATCACTGCCCCATAAACCAACTTGCATCATCATAACTCATAGACCTTCAGCCCTTAATATTTGTCATCGTATAATACGACTGGAAAAAGGTCATTTAAAACAAGTAAGTAAGGAAAGTATCTTAGAAGTTGCCACTGAACTAGTATAACATTTTATAAAAAAACACCTAACAACATAATAAACATGCTGTTAGGTGTTTTTTATATTTATTCAAATTCACTTCTGATTTTCTTAAGTTCATTTAATAACTCATAAAAATTATTAATATAATCAATATATTCTTCATGAGTTAAAATTTCATAATCATCACTGGCATATCTTCTACTAAAATAAAAATCTTTTAAATCTCTACAAAGACTCTTATACTTTTTTAATTCTGGATAACCTTGCAAATATAATACTTCTAATAGTTTAACAAGATTATGTTCTTTTGATATCACTCCGTACTTCTTCTGAATAATAGCTTTTAAATTTTTTTCAATACATTGCTGACAATGAACTAGCACTCCATCTTCTAATCCTTCATTATCTTTCGTTGAATCTATAAATTTTTCATCAATATCTGCAAAATAAAACATATCTCTCTTAACCATAATTCCACTTCCTTATATCTATTAAATCTTTTATTATATCTCCTTCAAAGCTTATTTCCTTACTTAATTCAATATATCTATTTTTATTATATAATTTAATATCTACACTTCTACTTAAATTTAGGTTATCTATATCATCTTCTAATTCATGTCTTAATTTTCTTAATTCACTAACACTTTTATTATCATCAATTAATATTAATATATCAATATCACTACTATTTTTATATTTTCCCTTTGCTATAGAACCAAATAATAATATATCTGCATTTTTTAATCTATAAATACATATATCTCTAATCTTAATAATCTCATTTCTTATGTTTTTATCAAGAGAGTACTCAACATCATTTTTTATATTACAACCATAAAACATGATTTAATCACATCCTAAATAATATCATTTTATAATATTATATCCTAAAATTTATTTTTATTATATATATATATTGTTAAAATCAATAAGTTTAAAATTGAATCTATACTTTTCTATTTAAAATAAAAAATAAGCTTAAGGTCATATTTATCCTTAAGCTTATTTTTTACTAAATTACATTTTTAATATTATGAGCCACTTACTGTTGAATCATTTGAACCATGATTTTTTGGATGCCATCTATTATGCTTATTACACCATACCCAATCTGGGTGCTGAGTAGGTTTTTTATTTGGATCTGTGTAGTCTTCATTGCCTAATCCAATAACTTCTGTACCTACCCAATTACAATAATCTACATACTCTATATCATTTGTTAAGTTTACTGATAAATCTCTTAATTCAGGTTTTACAAATTCTTTTTTCATTTTCCATTCTCCTTTTAAGTTAATATTTATTTATTTTAAGACTATAATAAGTCATAGATACTAACTAGCAAATTTGGCAACTACGGCATATCCATGTCTATTGCCTCCACCTGTAACAAAATAATCTCCACATCTGATCCAAGCATGAGCTAACATTTGATTATTATTGTCTTTCTTTACTCCTAAATAAAGAGTTGTAGATACTCCCTGTTTCTTTAACATTTTTTGAGCCGTTAATGCTTGTACTAAACATTTACTTTCCCATGGTGTATGATAAGATACTATTCCTACTATCCTTGCTATTCTTACAGCTTTTTTATAGCATTCATCATCTACTTCCTGTGGTGACTCCAACTTAATCTTACCCATACGCTTTCTCAATTTATTAAATGGTACAAATAATATAAAAGATCTAAAGTAACCCATATATATAAATGCTTTTATAAAAGCTAATTTATCCTGATTTTTTATTTTGAAAAATGTTTTTATTTTTTTAAAGAACTTTAATAAGCTCTGCATCTTTTAATCTTCCTAAAAACTCCATTACAGTATTTTCACAAGTTTCTTCATCTACTTGATATTCATTAGTTAAAGTTTCTATTATATTTACTATAGAAGTATTTCCCTCAATAAGTTCCCATATTCTACTTCCTACTTCATTCATCATAAAGTATTGACCTTTATCTAGGTTCATCATTACTTTTTCACCATCAAGATCCGTATCATCTATTTCTTCATTTTTTGAAACAACAGAATCAAGATTAACTCCATAATCCTTTTTTACTTCTCCAACTTTTCCTGAAAACTTTTTAAAATCTAACATATGATTCACTCCTTCTTAATTTATACTTTGTAATGTTTTAATTTTTTCTTCCAATAATTCTATCTGCTTATCTACTGTAAATTGACCTTCTGGTCTTATAATCTTATAAAATTTTATGCTCTTGGCAATTTGTAGTAAAGTCTTGAAAGCAATTGGTGATATTCCCCCCATTGCTTGTACAAATTCTGCTCTATATCTATTGGTTATAAGTTTATTTAGTTTTTCACTACCTTTTATTTCTTCAATTTGAACCTGAGCAGTATCACTTACTGACAATTCACATAAAGCAAAAAGCCTAGTATCCTCATATATAAAATCATCATGAGCATCCACTAAATATTTAATTTCAGTATCACTCATAAATGAAAAATATTTTTCTTTATCATATTCTAATTTATCCATAGCGCTACTGCATAGCTTTTGATAAGGAAACCCATGCTTCACCATTGGAATATTATTTTTCATTTCTAAAGCAGCTACATCATCAGAAATAAATTGATATCCTTTTAATCTTAAAGCAGTGGTAAGTGTTGATTTTCCAGCCCCTCTATCACCTGTTAAAATTATAGCTTTATTATCAACAACAATAGTTCCTCCGTGAATGGCTATAATATCCCTTTGTATCATTATAAAACCTAAACAGCTACACATTAAAAACACTCTTAAAATGTACGGGTCTGCCTTTTCACAAGGTTCAAATTCAATGAACTCCCCATTAGTCACTCTATAAGTAGCCACTTCATCAATATGAAACCACACTTCTTCTTTAGAAAAAAAAGCTTTTTTATTATCTTCTATACTTTTTTTTATATTGGCTGGCATTTTACTATATATCATATTAACTTTATTATCAGTATTAATATTTTCAATTGGTACAAACTCATCTATTTTTATTTCTGATTCAATATCTAAGCCATATACTTCATAATAAAACTTACTTTTTCCTGAATTCATACTTTCTCTCCATTTTAAATATAATTTTTAATTTTTTCATAATATATGAATAAACAAGGTAGAAATTAATCTACCTTGTTTATTCATATATAATTTCTTTTTAAAATTAAGATATTATACATGACTTAGTATTTTCATCATATTTAGGACAAATTGGTAAATGATTTGTGCTAAAATCATAACGTGCTAAAGATTCTGTATTAAATATATATTCACTATTCTTTAAACAACAAGGACAATGCCATCCATATAATGGTTCCATTGAACGTGGTGAACTTATAGTTGGTTCTATTACTTTAGTTCTTCTTACATCTAATTCTTTTAATTCTGGATTCATCCATTTTTTTATCATTTTTACCTCCAATATGTTTATAATTTAATTAAGGTTTATTATATATTTCAAATAAAATGTATAACCTTATATTATATTTTACCATATTTTCCTATTTTTTTATAATTAATCGTATTACAAATTTCTATTTTTTTCGCAATTAACTATATTTCTTTATTAATATTTAATATCTCACTTCTTCCGATAGAATAGTAATCTATATTATATTCTTCTACTAAATCAATATCATAACAATTACGACCATCAAAAATTATTGGTGTTTTCATTAAATTTTCATAAAGTTTTAAATCCAAATTTTTAATTTCTTTCCATTCTGTAAATATGAACACTACTTCTGCATTTTTTAATGCTTCCTCTGGACAATTTACATATTCAATTCCTGATTTAAATATTTTTTTAAAATTTTCTTCACCTATAGGGTCATAAGCGACTATTTTTGCTCCTTCCTCTAATAACCTATTAATATTAGGAATAGATGGAGCTTCTCTTAAATCATCTGTTTCAGGTTTAAAAGTTAATCCAAGTACTGCTACTTTCATTCCTTTTAAAGTTCCAAATCGTTTTTTTGCTTTTCTAAACATCTTATACTTTTGATTTTCATTAACTTCTATTGTAGCTTTAATAGTTTTTATTTCGTATCCACTATCATTAGCTAACCAATGTAAAGCTTTTGTATCTTTAGGAAAACATGATCCTCCATAACCAAGACCAGCTTTTAAAAACTTGTCCCCAATTCTTTTATCATAACTCATACCTTTAGCTACATCTTCTATATTAGCTCCAACAATCTCACAAACATTTGCCATTTCATTTATAAAACTTATTTTTAACGCTAAAAAATCATTAGAAGCATACTTAATCATTTCAGCACTTCTTCTATTAGTAACTACTATAGGTTGTTTAAATGCTTCATAAGCGTATCTTAATTTTTCTTCTGCCTTTTTACTTTCAACTCCAATAACTATCCTTGATGCGTGCAAAGTATCTACAACTGCAGTTCCTTGTGATAAAAACTCTGGATTTGAAGCCACTTCAATATTCACATTATTTATTACATTTTCTCTTAAATATGCTTCTACTCTATCATTAGTTCCAATTGGAACAGTTGACTTAACCACTACTAAGCAATCATTTTCAATATTTTCAGCAATTTCTTTGCAGACAGTAAAAACATAATCAAGATTAGCTGAACCATCTTCTCTTTCAGGAGTTCCTACCCCTATAAATACTATCTCTGCATTTTTATAAGCATTTTTATAATCTGTTGTAAAATTTAATCTTCCTTCATCATGATTTTTCTTTAATAATTCATCTAATCCAGGCTCATATATAGGAGAAATTCCTTCCTTCATCATTGTAATCTTGTTTTCATCTATATCTACACAAGTTACATTATGTCCTATTTCCGATAAACAAGCTCCTGTAACTAATCCTACATAACCTGTTCCTGCTACAACTATTCTCATAATTAACTCCTTCCCTTTAACACCACATTAATTATAAATATATTTTAAAGTTCTAACCATCTTACAACCTTATTTCTACTTTTTGCATTACTAATGGTTGAGGTTAAAAATTTCTTTTTACTTTCCTTGTCATATTCTTTAGTAGTAATTCCTACAAATATATGATGTATCCATGCAATTGGAAGCAATATTTTATATTTCTTTGCATATCCATATCTATCAGATAATTTATTTACTGGAGGTAATATTATTTGTATATATCTTTTAACCATACTAAAGGTATTATCTTTATCTATATCGTACCCCACTTGAGCTCTAAAGGTATAAGATAAATCTCTTTGCCCATAAACTCCTCCTGTGAATATATCATCTACAACTAAATTTATAACATCATCATCATTATTATTATCTTTAAGCTCTTTTGGTATCTCCATATTAAATAAATAATTACATACTTTAAACATGCCTATAGAAAATCTTAATAATCCACTTCTTTCTGCTTTTAATAAAAAATTATTCCAATTAATATTCTTTCCCTCATGTTCAACTAATAAAACTAAATCTGCTAATTGTCTAACACCAAAGCCTGATATAGCCATATGAGATGCCATATGTGCACAAAAATGTAAAGCCTGGTCCTCAAGTGATAATGCTAATGTATCAATTCTCCCAACTTTAATCTTCCTAGCATCATTCCAAATATATTCTTGAAAGCATTTTTGCCCATTTCTAAATGTTTCATTTGCTAATGTCCAATGAACTTCTAAATTAAATCCATGTTTTAAAAATGCAATATGATGCCCTGCATCCTCTTCTTCTCTAAAACCTTCATTTAAAAGAAGTTTTCTCACCTTTGGCAGATCTTCCTTATGAATAATTATATCTGAATCACACATTGTCCTTAAATCTGGTTTTGGGTAATAATACCTAATAACTAGTCCTTTCAAAACTATTACTGATATATTATTTTCATTAAATAATTTTAATATTTCCTCTGTATCTTTAATATGCTTACTTTGCTGAATTGCAGATATAAGTGTAATTTTTTTTAATTTATTTATAATTTTATTATCTATATTATCTCCACTATTTTTTAGTGCTGGATATAAAAGTCCATCTATACTATGAGCATTACATTCTTCAATGATTTTATCCCAATCAATATTGTTAGAATAATTTAATTTTGGTTTACTATCATGTATAGATGCATTTAATAAATCAATTATCTGTTCTTGATACTTTTCCATCCTTATCCTCCACGGTGATAAAATTAAGCTTTTTGTTTATTTCAAAATAAAAGGATACTCCCCTTTTTTGAAGTGTATCCAAATAAAACTCTCTATGTATATTAAAATTACTCTTAATAACATCTTCTGCATCTTAGTGTACTATATTTATATTATCATATTTCCACTTAATTATTATCATCAACCGTTCATCAAATTCCACCATTTTTCCCTTTTATATACAATCAAATTTTTTTACTTAAGTAAACTTTTTAATTTTTCTTCAAGTTCTTCTGCTGTGATTTTATTAGACATTTCTTCACCATTAATATATACAGTAGGTACTGCATGAATATCTAACTTTTCTTTTTCTTTTCTTATCCTCTTCAAATCACTAATATTATTTTTATTATCATCTTCTTTTAAATTTAATAGTTTAATAACATCTTCATCATTTTCATAAGCTATCCATTGACTTTGTTTTTCATATATTTCTGATAACTTTTCAAAATCATTTATTTGTTCATCATTCATTTTTTTATAAATTAAATCATCAAATTGAAATCTTTCTATATCAATTTGCTTTTCTATATATTTTACATCACCATTATCTATATATTTTTTTAAAACATCATGTAATTTTAAGTGTAACTCAGAACAATCTGGACATTGAAAGCTTGTATAGTTTTTTATTACTATAGGCGCTGACTCAACTCCGTATACTAATCCTACTTCTTTATCTTTACTACAACTTATATTTAAAACTGTAATAAAAAAAACAATAGCAATACTAAATATATATTTTAAGTGTTTTTTCATATACTTCTCCTAATTAACATAATATTTATTATATAAAAAGGAATATACTATTACTAATATATTCCTTTTTAGGTTATGCGCTAAATAAATTTACACTTAACTCATACACCTGTCATGTACTTTATCATACTTAAGGCAATTTGGTAAATGATTTGTTTTAAAATCATTTTGTGCTTCACCTTCTTGATTAAATATATATCCACTTTCCTTTTGGCAACATGGACATTTCCAACCTATAAATGGTTCTAAATCCATAGTTACTAATTCTGGTGAACCACTCCTATACATAATTATTGCTTCTACTGCTTTTGTTTCCTCTAAATTTAATTTCTTTACTTGTGGCGTTTTCCATTTAGCTTTCATAAAAAATACCTCCATATAATTTTATTATTAAAATTTTAATTCCAATATCATTATACCATTTTTTACCAATTAGAACTCAATTTAATACTAACTTTCGTTATAAAAATTAACTATTTTTTTTACATATTATTTATAATATCTTCATACTATTTTGCTCTTTTTGTCAAAGTAAGTACATTAATTTCTGGTGTGTTAAACAATCTAAATTGTAATAACTTATATGGTGCATTAGCACCAAGGCCAGCTGTTACATATTGATTTGTATTTCCCCATGTAATTAAACCTTTTACTTCTTTTTGATCTGGGAAAAAATATACTGGTGCAAAAACATCTGGAATAAATAATGCTCCATAGAAAGGTATTCTAATTTGTCCTGCATGATAATGCCCTGCTAAAACAAGATTGTAATCTGGTATATTTTGATCTGTTGCATAATGATTTTCATGTCTTGGATAATGAGTAACTACAACTTTAACTGAATTATCATTATCCTTATCTACACCTGTTTCATTATAAAAAGTTGTTCCATTAATAAATCTAGATACCCATAAGGTACTTTCGCCTCTTGTAATAGCATAAGGCTTATCTAAAACCTTGCATCCCTTTTCAATTAATAGTTGTCCATCACTAGTTATTTCTCCAATATTCTCATTAACAGCTTCCAATCCTGTATCACCTTTTACATAAAAAATATTCTCCTTATTTTCTAAACCATCTAATATATCAAAGAAAGGCTTATTATCTTCAGTATGCTTGTCCATCATATCTCCACAAATAGCAATCATATCATAATCTATGGCATTCATTTTTTTAAGTAATCTCTTTTGATTCTTTCCAAAAGTTTTACCATGTAAATCTGCTATTTGAAGTATCTTAAATCCTTCAAACTCTTCTGGTAAATCTACCACTTCAACTTCTTGCTCTACAACTTTTATTCTGTTATTATCAAAAATATTGTAAATTACAATTATCAATATTACTGATAATATAGTTATTGATAACCATTTAAAAAACTTCCCTATAATTCTTACCATTTTTCCCTCCCATTTATTACAAATTACCCCTCCCATATTTTATCATATTTTTAATTTATTGTATTATTTTTATAAAATAAAAGTTGATCTCTATATCATCATTAGAAATCAACTTAATATTAAAGTTATATATGCTCTATTCCATAACAGCATTATTCTCTTTATTTATAATACTCTTTTCTCTTTTCTTTCCCAACATAAAAGGTAAATATTTATTTATAATTTTTATTAATGGATATTCCAGCAATAATATTATAAAAATAATCATTATATCATTTAAATATTTTATTAAAGAACTTTTTAATATTGCTTCTAAAATCAGTTGGTGTGTTGCCATAATAACTAATGTGTTTTGACCTAAAAATTCTAGTACTTTACTACCATTAATTTTTTTAGCAATGGCTATTATTAAAAGTGATCCTATAATTGAGTTAAATACATATAGAGGTAAATTATTAAACTGCACTCCCCATAAATCAACATATCCATTTAATATAGAAAATATTATACTTATAACTATTAAAATTAAAATTTGATATATTTTAAAATTAATTTTACTTATTACCTTATATAGATAATATCCAATATTAATAAAAAATAAAGCTACCATACTACGTACTAATACAATAGTTAACTTTCCAATTACATTAGTATAATTTCCCTTACTAACAAAGATAAATATGGCAATGATAAAAACTATACTTATATAAAATAAAGCTTTATATTTATTTTTACTTATATTATTTTTTTCAAATAAAAATAGAGTCTCTGATATAAATAGTGCTGGTAAAAACCATAACGCCCCTATTCCAAATAAAGTTATAGTATTAAAAATGTTCCCTTTAAATACTTCATATGATAAATCCTTTATTAAATAAAATCCTACTATATTAATTATACTAAATAATATATACGGCACCATCAGCAATTTAAATTTTTTTAAAATCATACTTTTTGTATCTTTATTTTTATTAAGCTTTAATAAAAAACCTGATATTATAAAAAATAATGGCATATGAAATGAATAAATCCAAGTAGTGGCTATATTATTTCCAGAATAAACATGTCCAAATATTACAAATAATATTGCTATTCCTTTTGAGTAATCAATATAATTAATTTTTTCTTTCATAAATCCTCCAAAATTACTAAAAATTAAATATATATTATTTTATAAAAAATAGACATTTCTATTTTTAAAATTCTCTAGTTGTGTCTTTATCTAGTAGCAACTCTTTCATTAACATTATTTCTATTTACTATTACTTGGAAAGCTTTAGTTAATAATATAGGAATAACTATACTTACAATAAAACATGCTAAAACAAGAATTGTTGAATTTATATTTTTACTAGCAATATATGATAAGATAATAAAAATTAATGGTTCATGTAATAAATAAATATTAAATGAATACTTATTTAAAAATTTCATACATTTATCAATATTACTTTGTAGCTTTCTACTTTTTAATTTATTATTTAATAAATACACTGCCAAAAATGTTTCTGTTATACCTATTAAAGCTATAATTACATTAATTAATGAAAATACTCTACTTAAAATTATGTTATCTATTGTTATTTTACTTACTAAAATTAATGCTAATGAAATTATTATTAATATTGGTATTAAAATAATAATTATTAATGTTTTTGTAGAAACCATTTTTGAATATATTTTATCTTTACTTCTAAAACATTCATAACCTAAATAAAAAAATATACTATATTGAATTGTTCTATTGATTAAAAATAAACTAGTAAAAAATCCTGAACAAACATACATTAAAGTAAAAACAGCAATATTTACTATAACTGAATATTTTTTATTTAATATAAATTTTTCATATAAATAAAATAATATAAAAATATCAAAAAGCATTAATAAGTACCATAAGTGCCCAGTATTTAATCCTATAAGAAAATCTCTTATGCTATTAAGTAATGTTCCTTTTTCTATATTTCCTATAAGATACTTAATTGGAATTGAGTAAAATAAACCTACTGTTAAAAATGGCACTATTAATCTTTTAAATTTATTACTTACTAACCTTTTTAAACTTTTATACTTTTCTTTATTTTTTCTACAATAATAGTAAATAGAGCCTGAAACAAATACTAGCATAGGAACATGAAAAGTATATACATATGATGCTATTAATCCATATATAGGTGCATTTACTGATGATTTATATACCCATCCCCCTGTATATATGGAAGTACAATGACCTATAACCACTAAAAGTATTCCTATAACTTTTAAATAATCTAAATCCTTTAAAATATTCTCTTTACCCTGCATTAACTACTCCCCTTTTATTATTTATTTTACTAATTCTAAATGATATTACATAAAAAACATTTCAATAACTCTCAGTTCTTGAAAACTTTTAATAATTTTCACTATACTCCCCCAATCTCAATTTAAAATAATTATTTTTCTTTATTCGCTACAATCTAATTCTACCATTTAATGTATTTTTTTCAATTTAATAAATATAAAAAACTGCTGATATTTAAATCAGCAGTATAAAAAATTCATACGATTATTTTATATTAAAGTGTTATAGTATCTATTGATGCTATTTTTCTTAAAAAATATAATGTAACATCTCCATTAACTTCACTTCCACTTTCATGACTTGGTTTTGAAGCTCCTAATGTTCCATCATTTAAAGCAATATATAAATTATCTTCAGTATAAATATAACTTAATACATATACATATTTATTAGCAGTAAAAGAAATATCACTATCACAATATTTAAAAGATCCTATAACTTTTAAATATCCATCACTAGTGCAAATTGTTTTTCTTGAAGAATTTTGAGCTATTACTTCTCCTGCCTTATATACGCCTCCCCCATTAGGGTAATTTCTATAATTATATGGTGCTAATGATGTAAATGTAGCACCTCTTGCTGAAAATGCTGGTACATTGCTTAAAACTTGTGATGAATCAAAACTCCAATTACTATTAAAATATCCAATATTACAATAACTCATAGTATTTCCTTCAATTATTAAATCTATTTTTCTATCTGAGCATGACTTACTAATAAAATGGCCAGCTATTCCACCCTTATTATTAATAAATTTAATTTTTAAATAGGAATTTCGCTTATCTTCTTCAGAAAAATAATTAGGATATGAAAAATAACTAAATGAACTTATTAAACCATTATCAGTTCTTTCATTTCCATCTATAATTATATCTCCTACTGGATGTTTTATTGCCATAGCATCAGTTGTATTAGGAAACTTATTATTCCTAATTATTGCATTATTATAGCTTAAACCTAATCTGTTTGATCCTAACCCTTTTGAAAAATCATTATTTTCAAAAACTAAATTTTTAGCATTAACATAATAAAAATTCCACATATAAGGATATACTCCAGCAGCACTTAAACCATAAAAAGTTCTTATAATAGTATTATTTTTTATAGTTATATTTTCACTTACTTTATCATTTCCATTAAATGCAAATCCATTGCATCCTTTAACATAATTATTACAAATTTCAAGATTTTTAAAGCACTTTCTTGCTTCAAAATCAATCCATCCAAGTCCTCTAAACTTCCCTGCCAAATTAATATTAGTTTCATATTGAATGCAAGTATTATTGTTGAATTTTACATTTTTAATACACTCTCCATTCCCACCTAAGTCAATGGCAAAGCACCATCTTCCCCAATTCGTAAATTTATTGTCATGAACATTTATATCATGAGAATTTTCCATTGGATTTATAATTAATATTCCATCTCCACCACAATCATTAACCGCCCTAGCTGTACCTCCATTTTTAAATTCGCAATTATATATTTCAACATTTGATATTTCATGAATCGTTCCGTCTTCTACTACTGGTGATTTTCCACCTGCATCTATAGTTAGATTTCCACTTTTCCATGCTATTCCATGATTTTCAACTGAATTATTATTATCCATAGTTAAACCGTTATTATCAAATATAATTCCATGTATTTTTAAATTTCTAATAACTCTAAATAAATTTAATAATGCAAAATCAGCTGAACCTACTGTATTCCAATCATTATCCTTAATCCTTAAAGTTGAATTTTCTCCTACTAATTCAACTCCATCTATATTTGCCATAATAGGCCTTTGACACCCACTACTTCTACCACACATATATGGAGCATATGGATTTACTAAAGTACTATATACATTTGGAATATTTGCCTTACTTCTTTGAGGCATTAAATATACTTTATCTTTTTTAAAAGTTATTTTTCCTTTTTTCATATGAGCAAATAGATGAATAAGCTGCTCGCTATTATCAAAATTATCATCTCCAATAGCACCATATTGCTCTACATAAATATTTTCTTTATATAAAATGCAAGCTACTAAACTATTATTTAAAGTGTGATTTCCATATTCATCTACCGGTGTATCCATTAACATTAAATCAGTTCCCAATCTATTATATTTATATCCAACTTTCCTGCAATCTATTGGAAGCCAGGTATTTAAATAATAATTATAATCTTTTATTATATATATAGCTTGTCCATTATCATCTTCTTTGTAATATCCTTTTGTAATAACTAAATCATCTAATTGTAAATCTGCTTTTTTCATTTCTTCAACATTTACGAATTCCCTTATTTCACTAGTAGGAGTATACTCTTGTAAAATAAACTGATTAATTAGCTCTTCACTTAAATCACTTAAATCTTTATAAGACAAATTACTTATATTGCTATTTATTTTATTTAATATATTCAATCTTTCAGTTATTAAATCATTCATTAATATCACCTCTTTTATCATAGAGATAATTTAATTTTAGATATTATAACTTTTGAATCTTCCCAATTTGCTTGATTAAGCATAAATGTTACTTTTAAAGTTCTTTTCCAAGTTGCAAATAACTCAATTTCTTTATTAAAACTATTTATTATTCTATAATTTCTGCTACAAATATATCCATTAGTACATCCTCTTTCTATATTACCCTCAACATTTAATATATACTTTGTTCTTACACCTTCAACATAGTTTCCATCTACTTCTTTATAATATAAATATATATTTGCATATCTATTTTTACCTTCAATAATTAAATTTCCATTATTAATTGAGTACACTGCACCATTTTCACTAATCCAACTTAATTTATTAATATCTCCTAATAGTCCTAAATTCTCGTCTTCTTCATTACAATCTGAATCATTACAATTTGTTTTAAAATTTATTATATTGTTCTGTTCATCTATTATTTTTTGTTGATCTATGATTTTACTTTCTAAATCTTTTATTTTATTATTTTTCTCTTCTAACTCTTTTTGTAACTCTTCATATTTTTCTTTTATACTATTTGTGTTTTTATTAAGCTCACTTACTATTTCAATAATATTTAGCATAAGCTTTCCTCCTCATATGAATATATTACTAGTATATTCAATGAACACATATAAGTTGTATAATATTAACATAACAAATAACATATTTATTGAAATTTAGCTAACTCAGCTAACTTAAGCATATAAACATCACCACATAGTTTACTTCCTTCACTATGACTTAATTTATTACCTAATGTTCCATCATTACATGCAATATAAAGATATGAATCATTATATATATATTGTCCTTTTTTTACAGATAAATTTGAAATAAACTTTACGTCTGATTCTGCAAGTTTAAAAGCCCCTTGCATTGGTACATAACCTGTTTTAGTACACATTAAAATCTTATCACTATCATTTATGATAATATCACCTTCATTATATTTACCGCCTCCCTTAGGAATATTTCTATAATTATAGGAAGTACTATTTGTAAATCTTGCTCCTCTACAACTAAATGAATCTATATTTTCACTTACCTGCTTTGGATTAAAAGTAAAATCATTATCATCCCAGGCTTCAAAATTCATATAATTCATTTTATTATTATCTATTGTAATATCTATATAACTATACTTTCCTGGATTATCTTCATCAAATATCTTACCTTTTATACCACCATTATTATTTATAAATTTAAAATTACAATATATCCTTTCTTCTTTTGAAATATATGTTGGAATATCTAATGATTCAATTGATATTATGCATCCCTTGTTCTCCATACTATTTTTTTCAACTATAATATCTCCATATAATCCATAAATTTGTATAGATTCTCTTAATTTATTATTCTTTATAGTTATATTGTTAGAAGTATATCCAAATCTATTAGTTCCTTTACATATATCATTTTCTTCAAATATTAAATCTTTAATTTGTACTCCATAAAAATTAAACATATATGGATATGCACTTTTATAATTTCTATCTGGCCTAATTATAGTATTACCTAATATAATTACATTTTCTGTTACTTCACCTGCTCCATTAATTGCAAAGCCATTTAATCCATTTACATAATTATTTTTTATTTCTAGATTTGAAAAGCATTTTTTTGATTCAAAATCAACCCAACCTAAGCCTCTATACTTTTCTGAAGTATTACTATTTTTATCATCTTGTATACATATATTATTATTAAATTTTAATTCATCTATTCTCTCTCCATTTCCTCCTAAATCTATAGCAAAAGCCCATCTTCCCCAATTAATAAACTTATTATCATGAATATTTATGTTATAAGATAAAGCTGGTGGTTCTATAATTAAAATTCCATCTCCACCACAATCATTAACATCAGCACTTGTACCTCCATTTCTAAATTCACAATTAGTAATTTCAATATTTGAAAATTCAAATTCTACATCCTTATAAGGTAATTCATCTTCACCAGTTCTATTTCCACTTTTGTAAAATATCCCATGGTTACTTAATGTATGAGTTTCATCCATAGTTAAACCATTATTATCAAATATAATTCCATCTATTTTTAAGTTTCTAATAACTCCCATAAGATTAAGTAATCCCATATCAGTTACGCTACTACTATTACACCAATCATTCTCCTTAATTTTTAATATTGAATTATTTCCTATTATATTAACTCCATCTATATTAGCCATAATAGGTTTTGACATTGAAGCTCCTCGTCCTGTCATATATGCTCTGTATGGATTATCTAATCCATTTTCACTATAAATATCATCTATATTTTCTATATTTCTTTGTCCTATAAGATATACTGCATCTTTTTTAAATTCTATAGCACCTTTTTTCATATGGGCAAATAAATGAATAAATACTTCTGAATTATCAAAGTTTCCATCTCCTATAGCTCCATATTGTTCTGCTTTAATGTTTTCTTTATCATAAAGACATGCAACTAATCCATTTTCTAAGGTATGATTGCCATGTTCATCAACTGGTGTATCCATTAAAAGCTTATCTGTTCCCAACCTATTAAATTTATAGCTTACCTTTCTACAATCTACAGGTAACCAAGTATTTAAATAATAATTATAATCTTCTATTATATATACCGCTCCACCGCCATCACCTTTAGAATAATACCCTTCAGTTTTAACTATATCTCTCACTTTTAAATCTGAACTTTTCATCTCAAAGATATTATTAAAAACATAATTGTTCTCTTTAGACTCTATTTCATTTATCTTTATTTTTTTTGTAAAAATATTAAAAGTAAATAAAAATATAATAATTAATTCAATGCAACATAAAGAAACATATATATTTTTTTTATTCTTTTTCATACCTACTCCTATATTATTTCCGAATTACTATAATAAAACAAAAGTGATAATAGACCATAATCATATATATCCCATTATCACTTATAACTTTTGTATTTATATTAATTATTTATATAGTATTTTTTCAAACTTATGATATTTCTCACTCTTATTTAAAAATTTATTTATAATTTAACTGCTTTACTTTATCTATTCAATAAAAGCTCTTTTTATCTTATTCTAAATCTTTTTATAAAACTATACATTATACTAGCTAACTTTCTTTTTATTCTAAAAAATATTTTTGCAAAATTTTTATCAATTCTATTAATATCGGTTTTATAGAACCATCTTAATTTTTTGTCAATCTCACTTATATCATAATTTACCCTAAATTCATCCTGAATATATTTCCACCTAAAATTACCAATAAATATTCTATTCTTTAAATCTTTAACTATATTAACAAATTCCTTATCAGTATAATTGAAACCATATTTTCTTGGATCTTCTTTCTCTGCTAATATACCAAATAAAGTTCTATAACATTTTTCACACTTACAACAATTACTTCCACCTGTTGATTCCCAGCAAACTCTTAATGGAATCTCTACATTATTCTCTCTTGAATATTGGCAAATATATTTAATTTTATCTTGTCTAGATGCTTCATATCCATCATGCTTTACTTTTGCTCCACAAAACCTTACATTATCATCAATGGTAGGATCAGATGCACAGGTAACTTTCCCCTTTTCCTGAATAGTAAAAGATGCTGCAATATAAACTTTACTAATATTATTTTTATAAATATACGGTGCTACATGTCCTATTAGTCCTATTCCATGTTGAAATCCATGCCACCATCCATCATTTGCTCTACTATATACAGCTTGTCCTAATCTTCCTTCATTAATGAACATTCTAAAACTAGATTTTATCCAAGTATGGTCAATATCATATAACTTAGCTGTTGCTTTAGTGTGCTCTATAACCTTACTCCAACCCTCAGTATCATTTAATTTAATATCCGAACCCCATATAGTTGCTATGCATGGCTTTTCCTTTATATGAGATAATAAAGTATAAAATGCATCTACTCCGCCACTAAATAAAGCTAATGATTTTTTATTATCTTCTACTTTATAACTAACAATATTATTTACTGTTAACTTTCCCAAAAAATCAATTTTAGGATACATATCTATATATCCCTTTTTAAAATTTGAAATACTATTATAGAAATCTTCATCAACTTCATCTATTATAATTTCTCCATCAAAAATCCAGGCAATTGGTAATACATTGCATAAGAATGGAATAACAGCTATTCCATAGGGTATTTCCTCAATTTCTTGGTCATATTCAATTATAAATTTTTCTTTATTATTAAAATATTGTTTCCACTCTCCATCAACTTCAAAGTTATATTCTATTATATTTTTTTCTTTTTCAATACAGTTTACAACTACTCTATTCCTCATAGTAACTCCTTATTTTTTATATTTATGCTATCTTTAACTTTTTCTTAAATAATTTAAGTAAAAAATTTCTTTCTTCTCTACTTAAAACAATAAACATATTTATAATTAATCCTAATATTGCAGTTATTCCAGCTGCTATAATAAGCATAATCCAGGAATTCACTGTTACAAACTGTTTGATTGTAGTCCCTACTAATACAAGGACAATTACACTAGTAACTGAAGATAATACCTCTGGAAAGAAAGTGTTCCATTTTAAACCAATATACTTAGCGGTAAAAGGTACTGTATATATCATATTACGTGCTAAATTAACGAAAGAACTTACTCCTGCTATTGCAAATACTCCTAAGTTAGTAGTCTTCATTAATATAAAAACAATAATGGTACTAATTAATCCTGATAGTAATACTAATAGAGAATTTATTTTTAATTTGTTTACAACAGTAAAAATAGTATATAAACACTGAGTTCCACTAGTAAATATAAGCCCAAAACACGTAAGTACTGATAATATTTGGAGAACTTTTGCATCTTGTGATGGTACCCATAAGCTATAGAATTCACTTCCATAAATTATTAATATAGCAAGAGGGATAGTTAATAAAACTCCTGTTAATTTCATTCCTTTTTTTAAATTTTTCTTTAATGAATCTTTATCATTATGAGCATAATCTATGGTAAGTGTAGGAACAAATATACTTGTTAGACTTCCTGATAGCCCAGTAATTATATTAGGAACTGTCTTAGCTAATGAAAGTGCACCCATAGAAGTTGCTCCAACAAATAAATTGGCGATTAATAAATCTAATCCACTTAAAAGAATTTGTCCTGTTTGATTAATCGTATTCCATATTCCTGAAAAAATTAACTCTTTTACATAAATCCAATTAAAATACTTTCTCTTTATTATAAGCTGTGGCAATAACTTCTTATGATAATACCAATTATATACAGCGATATAAATAGTACATACTAAACTTGCTATAGCTATATAATATACTTTAGGTGAAAATATTATAAATAATCCTAAAATACAAACTACTTTTAATATATTTGATTGTAAAGATTTAATTGATTGTAAGTAAAGATTATTAGTAGCAAATGTAGCTGTAGCCCAATTTGGCAATATCATACCAATAAAATAATTAATGAATATTATGGAAAATAATATTTTAACATCAAATATGAGGTTGCTAGGTATATTTATTAAATATTCTAATTTTATAACACTTACTACTGCAGGTACTGCCAAAACAGAAGCAGTTATTAAGTTACCACCAAATACAGCATTATAATATTTATTAGCCTTTTCATAATCACTTTGATGAATTGCAATGGTTATAAATCTACCAGACATTGAATTTAATGCTATTGTAACTAAACTAGCATATGTAATAAAATTATTTGCTAAAGAAATAAATCCATTAGCTTCAACCCCTAAATTTTTAACTATATATGGAGATAAATAAAAACCTATTATTAAATTAATTCCAAAGGCAATTATACTGCTAAGTAAATTTATAATTAGTTTTTTATTTTCAGATAAATTATCTTCCATCCCTTAATACCTCATTTCTTTTCAAATTAATAAATAGCATATATACTTATTTATTAATTATGCATTTTATTATTTTTCTTATATAATCATAAAAACATCCTAAATAATATGATCTATTATATAATCTAATTCTTACTTGACCATTTTTGTTGTAACTTCCTATGTGTTCATTTATATATTGATTCTTAATTATATTAATATTTTTCTTTTTATACATTCTATATAAACTTTTATTATATGCATTATGTTTATTAAAATTGATAACCACATAAATAAATAAATTTAAGTATATACACATTTCTAATTCATCTAAAAAAATATTATATAACTTATTCTCTTCTAAAACTTCATGAATAAAATCTATAGATTTACATATATCTAAAGATTTATTATTTAGCTGTTTTGTAGCACTGTCTACCCTTTGATAATAATTATATAGCTCTTCACCTAGAACACTAACTTTAGGGTGTTTAGAGTATATCTCTACTAAAGCTGCTAAGTCTTCTGAATAACTAACTTCCTTAGGAAATTTCACTTTATTTTCTATTATAAAACTTTTTCTTATAAATTTATCCCATAAAAAAGGTGATGATTTTCCAATTAATAAATTCTTAAGTAAATCCTTATCATTATATATCTCTATATTAAAGCTTCTTACTATTTTTCTTCCAAAATCATCAACTATATACGAATTATATACTACTATATCTGCTTGATCTTGCTCAATTTCATTATATAATCTCTCTATTGCATTTAACTCTAACCAATCATCTCCATCTACAAACAATACATACTTACCATTACATTTATCTAATCCTGCTTTTCTTGCTTCTATTGCACCTTTATTAACTTGATTAATAATTTTTATTCTTTTATCCTTTAATGCCCATTCGTTAATTATACTTAAAGTTTTATCAGTTGATCCATCATTTACAATCAATATTTCTATCTCTTTAAATGTTTGATTTATTACAGACTTTATACACTTTTCGATATATTGCTCAATATTATAAGCAATAATTATAACACTAACCTCTTCCATATCCTTCAGTTCCTTTAAAATAACTACTATAATTCAAAAATATAATCTTTTTAATAAAAAGCACTTTATTTTATTACTTCTTTTATTTTTTCAGTTAATTTATCAAAATAAATATCTTTAAATTTAATATCATTAAATTCTTTTAAATTAATTAATTCATTGATTAACGGCTCAATATATTTAAAATCCAATTTATCTACAAGTTTTATATAGTTTAAATCTTTAATCCATACATATGTTCCTGTAACCTTATGATCTAATGATTTAGTTACAATACATGGGGTTTTTGTTATTGCACAAAATACCATTCCGTGCAATCTATCTGTAATAACAATCTTTGATTTTGAAAATTTATCAAACATTTTATTTAATTCTTTTTCTCTTTCTTCCTTTGTAACAGTTTTATTTATTACTGTATCAAATTCAACTACTTGTCCATGATTTCTTTTTAAATCAGTAATTAACTTTTCTTTATTACTTCCTAATACACTTTCCTTATCATTTCTAAGGCAAGTCATAATATATTCTCTCTTAAACTTATTGTCATGTATTGTGTTATTTAAATATAATACTGTGTCTGGATTTAAAATAACATTTTTATCTTTAAAGTTTTCTTTCATTATCTTATAAGATGTCTTTTCTCTAGAAATTAATATTAAATTCTTATTTTTATTATATATTTGTTGTGTTTTTAAAAACTCTTTTTTTCCATCTGCATCAAGAGTAAAACTTATAGTTTGAGGCATAGAAATTATCTTATTATTTGGAAAATTTTTAATTACAAATCTTCTATCACGTTCTTCATCAATCCATAAATTCCCCATATTTCCTCCACCTATTAAAACTATTAAATCATCAGGATTAACTACTTTTTTTATCGCTTTCATATATTTATAAATATCACGTCTATAAACTTCTATTATTTCATAATTACTAAAATTATCTCTTAAATACTTATTAGTTGCATATACAATAGCTTGATCCCCCATATTTCCATGCAATGGAGTTAAAATATGAATAATCTTTTTCTTATCCTTGTATTTTTTAAATATATTATAATATCTAAAACCTATACTATACATAATTTTATTTATTTGATCTTCATTTAATCTTCTAATTAATAACTCTTTTATCTTTCTCATAGCTTCTCCATTAAATATAATCAATATTATTAACTCTGTATTTGTTCCTTATATTATTTATAAGTTGATATAAAATTGGATTAATTGCAAATAAACTCCATAATAATTTTGCCTTTAAATTATAATTAGGATTACTAAGCAAATATTTCAAAATACCTTTAAACTGCTTTTTCATATACCTTAACATATCATTATTATTCAATTCATACTTTGTTCTAAAATAATAATCAAAAAAATAATAAAGATAATTATTCTGTGTTTTATACTCTAATTCCTTTAAATGAATCTCTCTAAAGAAATCCATTCTTTCCTTCATTGCATCTAAAACATCCAATTTGTTAACATTAAAACTTGATCCCATTATACTTCCATTTCTCTGTAAGTAATAATATAACTTATCATAGCAATAAACAGATTTATTACATTTATAAAGTAACTTATGAATAATAAATTCATCTTCATGATATTTTCCATAATCGTATCTTATTTTCTCAAATAAATTCTTCTTATACAATTTATTCCATGCTACAATGAATTGTATATTTTCACTACTATATAACTTTTCTAAAGATTCAATATTATTATTAACACTTATTTTTTCACTAATTATGTCTTGCTCTTCATCTACATCATCATTTTCATAAACATATTCAAAATTACATATGGAAATTTCAGCATTATATTTAATAGCATTTTTATATAAAATTTTATACATATTCTTATTAATATAATCATCTGAATCAACAAATGCTATATAATTTCCCTTTGAATATTCTATTCCAACATTTCTTGCAGAGGATAATCCACCATTTTCTTTATGAATAACTTTTATTCTTTCATCCTTTATAGCATATTCATCTATTATTTCTCCGCTGTTGTCTGTAGAACCATCATCTACTAATATTAATTCAAAATCAGTAAAACTTTGATTTAATATAGAATCAATACATCTTTTTAAATATTTTTCAACATTATAAACTGGAACTATTATACTAATTTCCGGATTCATTCCCCTTTATCCTCTCTATAATTTCTTAAATTTAGGAACTATTCTTTCCTCATACTCACTTATTGGTGGTAACCAATTAAATATTTTTGCTTTTTTAATTTTTCTATTAAATTCCCTTAACCATTTAAGATTATATTTAAAATTATTGTTTATTAGTTCTTCTTTTTGTGGAATATCATTATACACATCTTCTAAAAGTTTTTTCCATTTACTGCACACATTGTATATATCAAATTTTTCTCTAACAAATTTTTCTCCATATAAACCCATATCTTCATTTAATTTATCATCTTTTAATAAAGTAACTATTGCATCTTTTAACTGCTTTTCATTTTTTACTAATATTCCTGATTTACCATCTTCAACTGTATCTAATAAACCATTTTTCTTGCAACTTACCACCGGAACCTTCATAGCTTCAAATTCTATTGCACTTATACAAAAAGTTTCACCAAATCCTGAAGGATTAGCAATTCCAACCTTTGTTTCATTTATAGCATTTATTTTTTCTTCTCCATTTAATACCCCTAAGAACTTAACGCTATTCATTACTTTTCCATTGTCATCTAAAAGATATGGCATAAATCTTTTTTCATATTTTTCATCTGCAATTCCAAAATTTCCTGTAGATGCATTTTCATCATATAACTTAGAACCACCCATAACATGAAGTTCTGCATCTGGTACTTCTTTAACAACTTCTTTCCATACCTTTGCTAATATATGAAATCCCTTTGTAACTCTTAATCCGCCCATGAATGTAACAATATTTCTCTTTTTAATATCTCTACTTTTATAAGGAGAAAAATCTAAGCAATTATATATATATGCTGATTTTTCAAAAACCTTATGATCTCTTAATCTATCATATTGTTCTTTTCCAACACATAAATTTCTTTTTAAATATTTGCATCCACTGGCATATTTTGAACCTATGATACTTTCATAATTATGAGACCACATTATAGATTTAACTTTTAACTCATCAATTAAATTAAATAATTTAATATCATGATATGGCCCTTTGAATATAAAAATATCACCATTAATTTCTTTACATATCTTTACTGCCTCTATTTCATCTATACATCTAATAGATATAATTTCTTTAGGTAAAGTATCAATATGAGATGCCAATACTACTACATCAACTTCAGGATATATTTTTTTTAAATAAAAACTAATTGTCCAAAACATAAACTCTGTTCCACCAATACCAGGATTGCCTAGTAAGGGATTAGAAAAAATTTTTTTTTCTAATCCATGAGTATTTAAATAAAAACAAACCTTCATATTATATCCCCACAATCTTTAATAAATTAATAAAATTCTTCGCTCCTAAATATTTAATCAATTTATTTCCAATTAAATTTTTTTTTATACTTGATTTATTTAAAACATTTTTTGTAGATGCTATTACTTTTGCACATTTATTAATATTATATTTTTCTTCAACACCTCGTGTAATCATTAAATCTCCCCAATACATTCTTACCAGGTCATCAATAATAACTTTAGAGGCATTTTTCTTTTCAAAGAACTTTATTAAATCATCTGCTATTATTAATCTATCGCATATTTTTTTACATATTGCTCTTTCATCTCTTGATGTAATTGTGGAATTTTCTCTCATTCTTCTCATATACCAAGGCTTATCATCTATAAATATTTTTTTAGCATAATAAAATACTTTAAAAGTCCATTCTGCATCTTCATGATAATAACCTTCTCTAAAAAATAATTTATTTTTTAGAATAAACTCTTTTCTACATACTTTTAAATATGGTGCATGATGAAATGAGTTTTTATTTATTAAATCAACTAATATCTCTTTGCCTTCCTTATCTCTAATTTCATCATTAGTTAAATTTATAGGTAATACTTCTGTTATTTTCTCCTCATTACCATCTTCAAATCTACAATATGATGTATAAATAAAATCATATTTATTACTATCTAATATATTTATAAACTTCTCTATTATTACTTTGTCACTTATATAGTCATCACTATCTATAAATAATATGTAATCACCTTTTGCTTCTTTCAATCCTATATTTCTTGCAACAGATTGACCACTATTTAAAATATCAAATACTTTAACTCTATTATCTTCTTTTAAATATTTATCACATATATCTCCACTCTTATCTGTAGATCCATCATTAACTAATATAACTTCAAAATTCTCATATGACTGAGCTAATATACTATCAACACATTTATTTAACCATTTTTCCACATTATAAACAGGTATTATAACACTGATTTTCGGCTTGGTAGTCATCATTAAATAACCTCTCAATATCACTAATTCTATTTTTATAATTAAAGAAATCTATTCTTTCCTTAGATTTTTTCTTATAATATTTAAGCTTTTCATCATTATTTATAATTTCTTTTAAACCTTCATATAAAGCCTCTTCATTATTTTCAACCATATATCCAAATTGTCCAAAATTTAAAAGTTCATTTGGTCCTGAACAGTTTGTACTTATAACAGGTAATCCTAAAATCATTGCCTCTGCTATTACTAATGAAAATCCTTCATTTTTAGATGAGCATACAAATAAATCCCCTTTACTTATATACTTATATGGATTTTCCTTAAAGCCTAATAATTTAACATTACTTAAGTTATATTTATTTATAAGCTCTTCTAACTTAGGTCTAGCCCATCCCTCTCCTAAAATCCATAATTCATATTTAATATTATCTCTATTTAATTTATTACAAACTTCCAAAAGGCTTTCATACCCCTTTTGTGATACTAATCTTCCGCTGGTAACTAATAACCTTTTATCTTTTGGCTTTTCTATATCATTTACTTCTTCTTCAGCTTTTTTTACTACCTCTTCAGCTATAATAGGATTATATTTAACTTGAAGATTATCAAAATCATCTCCAAATAAATTTTTAAACCCTTCCTTAGCAGAGTTAGAAACAAAAACTATATCATTAAACTTTTTATAGCACTCTTTTTCTCTTTGTAAGCTTTCTCTAAAAACTCTACTTGTCCAATGTCCTTGAGATAGATCAATATGAACCCATGCAATTTTTTTGCTATTAGGATTAGTAGATGCCCCTATTATTTTTGTAGCTCTTCCTTCAATAAAAGCAATTTCAATATCATACTTTTCTCTTATTCCAAGCTTATAAAGTAAACTTCCATCACTTTTTTCCACAAAATTATGAAACACTCTGCTTATTCCTCTTATATTAGGAAAAATAGATTTATATTTTACATCTTTTCTTAAATCTTTTTTTCTTACACCATAATCCCATATACTCATTACAGTAATATCATATTTACTTATATCCATATTATTTATTAAATCTATAAATACTTTTTCAACTCCACCACCAGCAAAGCTTTCTATTAAAAATAGAATTTTTTTCTTCATATTTTTACCCCTATTTTAAGAATTTCTTTACTTTACAAAGATCATATATTATATTAACACTTCCTTCTTTCATAGCTTTAAATACCATATTTGTGTAAAATGAATTTGCTCTATCTAGTATTTCTAAAGAATCTTTAACTTGTTTTGTATTTAATATTTTTTCTATTTCCTTCTTCTTTTCTTTAGTATTTAAGTCACATTTCTTATGGTTATATATTTCAAAACACTCAATAACATGATGTATATACATGGAAGCTAATTTCTTTTTATTTTCATCATTATATATACCCCAGCTTTCCAGTAACTCCTTTAATCTATCATATCTAAAAGTTCTTACTTTAAACTTATTAGCATGATATCTTGTAACTATTGTTTCTTCAAAAGTTTTTACATAATGATAATAAGATTTTGTGCTTATTGTTAACTTATTTAATGCTTTGAAAACATCTATATTAAAGTTAGTATCTTGATCTATTGGAAGCCATTCAATAAACTTTAAGTTGTTTTTCTTTAAAAACTCTCTATTATAAAGTTTATTGTGTGTATAGTTAAATAAAAGATTATCAAATAAATCCATAAATATTAGTTTTATTTCTTCCTGTGAATTTAACACCATATCTTTATAATGAGCTTCACTGATAACAACCTGTCCATTCTTTTTGTGTACATCAAACTTCATACCACACATTACAACTTCAGCATTAGTTTTTTCACCTAAGTTATATTGTTCTTCTAACATATTGTTTTCTATATAATCATCAGCATCTACAAGTTGAATATATTTTCCCTTAGCTATAGATATTCCTGTATTTCTTGCTATACATGCACCTTCATTTTTCTTATTAATTACTATTATTCTTGAATCTCTTTTAGCATATTCTTCACATATAGCTAAACTCTTATCCTTCGAGCCATCATTAACTAAAATTAACTCTATTTCCTTTAAACTTTGGCTAAGCATACTTTCTATAGACTTAGCTAAATATTTTTCAGCATTATATACTGGCATTACTACACTAACTTTTATACTCATTATGCTTTCACCTTCCTAGCTAAAGATATTCCTTTAAATGCAGCTGATATTAATAAAGTATTATTCATTCTTACTAAAAAGGAAGTTAAACCTATAATTCCTTTATCACTTTTTCTATTAACTGCACACTTTTTTACATATGGTCTATCTATTATTCTTCTTATATATTCTCTTTTTTCCTTTGAAGTTAATTTACAATTATCATGATATAAATTTAAAAATGCTGAAAATGCTCCAGTTAAGTGATTACCATAAAGTACATAAGCATTTTCATTACTATAAAAATTCATATCTTCTAAAAAGCTTTCTAATAGTGAATGTATTTCCCATCCCCTCTCATACATATTTTCTATATACTGATATGTAATACTGTTATTATTTCTTCTAATATAGTAATAAAGCTTTTCTTTAATAAATGATATTTTTTTAGTTTTTCTAAAATACTGAAGGTTAAAAATAAAATCTTCTCCTGTTTTAATATCTTCATCAAAAGTTATATTATTATTTTCTATAATTTGTCTTTTATATATTTTGTTCCATAATGGATTTAAAAGACCACTATTTCCAAAATCCATAATATAATCTTTCATTTCTGACATTTCCATAACTTCTTTTAGATAAAACTCTCTAGTTATATCTTCAATTTTTCCTGTATTTAAAATCTTTCTTTCAATAAAATTACATACTGATACATCTGAATTATTTTTTTCTATAGAATTTATTAATATCTTTAGATAATCCTCATGTATTAAATCATCACTGTCAACAAATACAATATATTTTCCTTGAGCATTTTCAAGAGCTACATTTCTCGTATGAGATACACCTAAATTTTCTTGAAATATATATTTTATTCTCTTATCATCATTCATAAGCTTTGTACATATTTCTTTACTATTATCTGTAGATCCATCATCAACTAATATAAGTTCCCAGTCAGTATAGCTTTGATTTATAACTGCTTGTACTGTTTCTAATAAAAATTTTTCACTATTATATACTGGCATCAATACACTTATAGAAATATTACTCACTATCATTCCCCCTGATTTTATTATACTTTTGTATTGCTCTTGCTCTTTTAAGCCTTTTACTATGAATTACTGCTGCTAAAGAATTTAAATTCAGATAACATAATATAGAAAATGTTTTATCAAATATTTTATTAACAGTTAAATAGCTTCCTTTATGATTTATAAAATATTTATCTAACTTACTACTAAAGGCTATATTTTTTAATGCAGCTTTAAAACCTTTAATTTTGCTATATTCCTTTATAGCTTTTGAAATATTTTTCACATTTACTTCATCAACATATGATAATGCATTAATAAATTCCCAATAAATTAGATAATTTATATATTGCTCTGCTTTAATACTGTTTTTTTCAAGGAAATCTCTTATTATATCTACAGTATTTATGCACCTTTTTACCATATTACTTTTTGCTACGCTACTTTTAGTAAGTGAAGCTTCTGTTATTATGTAGTTATATAAAGGTTCGTCTAAACAATATATTTTTTTAGCTTTCATCATTGCTTCAAAATTAAATAATGTATCTTCACTGGCAACTTCGTTATAATTTACAAATTTAATATTATTATTTTTTATAAGCTCACTTTTGAATATCTTATGCCATACTGCTGTTCCTAATTTACAGTATTTTTCACAAAGGAAATCTTCCTTAATAATCATATCCATATTAATGATTCCTTCTTCTAGGCATAAGCTAACCTTTTTTTCTTCACCTTTTACATCATTAACATTACATATAACTATTTCACAATTATTATCTTCAGCTTTTTTATACATTTTTTCATACATTGTCACATCAATATAATCATCTGCATCAACAAAGCCTATATACTTTCCAGAAGCATTTTTTAAACCATTATTTCTAGCCTGTGATACTCCTGAATTAATTTGATCTATAACTTTAATTCTTTTATCTTCTAAACTTAAAGCTTGTAACACATCTAATGTTTTATCTTTTGAGCCATCATTAACTACAATAATTTCAATTTCTTTTAAGCTTTGATTTGAAATAGATTTAATACATTTTTCTATATATTTTTCTCCATTAAATACTGGAACAATTACACTAACTAAAGGCTTAATGGTAACCCTCTCCTTATTTCAATATTTCTAAATAAGATTTTACTGCTTTATCATAAGTAAATAGTTTGCTTCTTTCTTGTGATAAACTTAAAAATTTATTATATAATTCATTGTTATTTACCATAGTGTTAAAGCATTTTGCTAAACCGTTATAATCATCTACTTTAAATATAAGACCATATTTTCCGTTATCTAATATTTCCTTTGGCCCATAATCACAATCACTTGATATTATTGGTTTTTCACAATATAATGCCTCAATCATTACTGTTGGTAATGCTTCTCCCCTACTTGCTGAAACTAATATATCCATTTGATCTAATATTTTAAAAACATCTTTTCTCGCTCCCCAAAATTTCACCTTATCTTTAAGCTTATTATCTTCAATTAATCTTAATACCTCATCATTAAATGTCTTATCTTCAACACCACCAATAAAATTTAAAGTAAAGTTTCTATCTTTTACTTCACTAAAAGCTTTAATAATTATATCCTGAGCTTTTCTTGGTTGAATCCAACCTATAACTGCAATATTGATATTTTTCTTACCTTTAATATCCTTATATTTAATTTTGTGATACTTTATTTCATAAAAAATAACTGGATTATATATTGTAGTAATCTTTTTCTTATTTACCCAACCTTCTTTTATGAGAGCTTCCTTTAATTCATTGGAAACAGCAATAACTTTATCACATAAATTTAAAGATATTTTTGCTACACCACTTCTTAAAATATCATTTTTAGAAAATCCCCATAAATTAGGTCTTATATGAACAACAGAAATTACTTTTACTTTTTTTCCGCTAAAAACTGCTGCTAATTTTGCTATAAGACCTTCAAACCATGTATTTGCTATAATTGAATCTATATCTTTATCTAAAATAAATCTTCTAAGCTTCATAATTCTATTACCATGATTAGTACAGCTTAATAACGTTATATTATTTCCATATATAGTATCTGCACTAAAGGTAACTATTTCACTTTTAATATTTTTCTTTTGAAAAGCATGATGCATATTATATACAAATTTACTGATTCCACCATTATCTAGAACATTACTATATATCGCTATTGCCATAATTTCTCTCCTTAAATAGTGCATAAAATATTTATCCACTTATTGATTATTGAATTAATATTAAACTTATCTATATCAAGTTCTGCTTTATCACTAAATTCCTTTAGCTTTTTATCATCTTGTAAAACACTATTAACTTTATTACTCATTTCTTTAATATCATTTGCTTTAACTAAATATCCATTAACATTATTTCTTATAATTTCTGATGGTCCAGTTGGACAATCAAAACTTACTATAGGTAGCTTATGATTTTTAGCTTCTAAAAGAGTCATTGGTAATCCTTCAAATCTTGAAGTCATTACATATAAAGCACTATTTTCATAATAATCTTCCACATTAGAAACTTTACCTTTAAGAATTAATCTATCTTGTAAATTATATTCCTTGATTTTACTTTGAAGCTTTTCTTTATCTTCACCATCACCTAAAATAATCCACTTATAATCAGGATTTTTACTTAACACATCCTTTGCTACATCACAAAGAATATCAAAGCCTTTTTGATATGTAAGCCTTCCTACACTTACTATTTGCTTAGAATTAATATTGCAATTTTTAATTTCTACACTTTCCATAGGATTATATATATAATCTATTTTTCCTTTAATCTTTAAATTTTTTAAATAATTATTCTTATCCTCTTCTGTTAAAGTGATTATATAATCTGAACACTTAGCATCAATTTTTCTTGCTAAAGCTCTTAATGATGATCCGTTATTTTCATAGAAATTAAAGTGTTCCCAAGCTATATGTTTAGTACTAGTAAATCTTGTAGCTGGAATAGAAAAAATACTGCTTATTACTTCCACATCTATAAAAACATCAATGTTATTTTTCTTAACGTAATTTCTAATTCCCTTAACTACTTTAAAATATTGCTTTTTAAAATTTAAAGCTTTATCATTTAAAATTCTGCTTTGCTTTATTCTTTTATCCAGTGGAAAAAATGAAGTCATATTTTCATTTACTGTACTTAAAATATGAATTTCAAATAAATCTTCTTTTTTACAAAACTCATTGGCTATAATAGCTAAAACTCTTTCTGTCCCTCCACTTCTGGACATGTCTCCACTTAAAAAGCATATTTTCTTCATTACTATTACTCCTTAACTAAAACTTATATAAAATATTTCTGATAAAATTTTCAATATTATCACTTACCTTTTTATTTTTATCTATTACATATATTCCACTGACTAATACTAATGAGGTAAACTTATTTCTATGTCTCATAGCCGTACCAGTATTAAGACTTCCAAGTCCAAAAACAAAACCACCAAGCAACAATACTAAAACTAAGGCTTTAATTTTACTTTCCATGGTTCTAAAATACCGTGCTATTAAATACATACCAAAAACAAATATAGTAGAATCAAACATTAATGTTGCTAAATCCAATCCTCCTCTTACAAGCCATGGCATAGGTGAAAGTAATAAAAATATTTCCTTAACAGGTCCCCAAATTATTAAGTCTATTGGACTATCCATTTCTATATTAGTTAAGTAAGCGGAACCTCCTCCTGTATCTGCTGTAGCCTTACCATATATTTCATCACCTGCATTTTGCAATATAAGAAGTGCCACAACTATTCCTGATACAATTAAAAGCTTATTAAATATATTAAAGCTAATTTTTTTCTTTTTACGACTATAAAAAATAAAATAATAAATATATGGCACAACAACAACCATAACTCCACTATGATATTTTCCTCCTATAAGCCCCATTAGTATGGCGAGTACTGCATATATATAATTATATTTTTCAAACCATTTCAGGAAAAAGTAAATGGATTGAACTATAAAATAATACATTGATGCTTCTCTCAATAGTGCATATCCCATAAGCATAGGTATAGGCATGAAAAGCCATAATGCAATTAATAGCTTTTCATTTCTAGTCTTAAATTCTAACAAATCAGCTATATCAATAAGCTTTGTCGCTGCTAGCATGATAAATGATATATTTATAAAATGTCCAAAGAAGTTGTACTCTCCAAAAATATAGTAAACAACCCCTAAAAATTGAGAATAAAAACCTGTAAAGTGCTCTAAAAGCTGTTCTGGCAGTGCTGCAGCCGTGAGCCTTGCCATTTCATCAAATTTATATGCATCACCAGTGTTAAATGGTAATCTTGATACATTAGTATCATAAATCATCATTAATAATCTAAGTAAAAAGCCTATAAGTAAAAACATAAACATGGTGGTATCCTTAGATTTATGATAAAACCATCCAATAAGAACAAAGGAATTTATAAACATCCAAAGTACAGTTAATGTGTAGCTATCAACTACATCCTTTAACATTAAACTTATAAATGCTTCCATCATTGAAAATAACAAATATATTCTCATTGGTTTCCTCCTTACTTATCACTTAGCCATTTAAAACATTATCATATATGCTTTCTATATTTTTCACATAACATTTTATATTGTATTTTTTCTGTACAAATTTATATCCGTTTAATGCATATCTTTTTGCAATATCCTCATTGCTCTTAATTTTTTCTAACTTATCTATAAACTCTTTATAATTCCCTGCTTGTATTAATAATCCTGTTTCATTTGTCACTAACTCATTAATGCTTCCAACATCCATTGATATAACTGCTTTCTTAAAGGCCATGCCTTCTAATAACACCATTGGAAGACCTTCATATATTGATGGCAGGAACAACACATCTATTAGAGGATAAAATTTATAGATATCCTCTTGAAAGCCAGTAAGAATAAACATATCATTTAAATCTAATTTACTAATAAGCTCCTTAACTTGATCTTCTTGTTCACCATTTCCCACCAAAAGTACTTTGCAATCTTCAAATCTATTCTTATGCTTAGCAAACTCATTAATAAAGGGTAATATTCCCTTTTGTTCTGATAATCTTCCTATAAACCCTAGGATTTTCTTGTCCTTTGGAATGTTAAATTCCTTTCTCACATTTTCAACATCATTAAAATCAATATTTGTAATGCCTTCTATATCCATTGCATTAGAAAGACTTTCAGCTTTGTCCTTATTAAAATATGGTGCATATTTATTATAAAAATCATATACTCTTCTACCGCAAGTGATATTAAAATCATATTTAGGCCTAAAGATGCCATCTATCTTCTTATTGATTCCACCTGTTTTTATCCATGGATAACAATTATGAATATGTGAAATTACTTTTACATCTAACTTATATATCTTTTTTAACATATATCCGTATAATGATGCTGTGTTGTCATGGCAATGAAGTATTTCTATATTTTTTTCCTTAATTAAAGACTTTAAATTTTTTAAAGTCTTTAATAAATCTTTTTTACCAAAGCTTAATGCATATGTATCTATACCTTTATCATCAAATGCCTTCTTTAAACTTTCTCCACCACAAACAACTATTGGTTCATACTTTTTAAAATTGCTGCACATTAATAATGCCATTTTTTCTGCTCCGCTCATTTTATTCATTGGCAGAATATGCATAACCTTCTTTATGATAATAACCTCCTTCTTCTAATTCCTTATATATAAGCCTTAATCCTTCGTTAATAGTCTTAACATCATACTTTTCAATTTCTTTTGAAATTATAAATTGATTATCTCCATATAAATACTGATTTTCTATAGCTTTTGCTGTAGCTTCATAGTCTCCTACTTCCACTATCTCACCAACGGTTTCATCTACCACAATATCTCTACAGCCTCTTATATTAGTAGCAATTACTTTTTTACCACAGGCCATAAGCTCCATTAAGTTTCTTGGCAAACCTTCTCTATATGAAAGAAGTACCCCTATATTACATATATTAATAAGTTCATTAATATCATTTCTAAATCCTAGGAAATTAACTTTACCTTCAAGCCCTCTATTTTTAACTTCACTTTGTAGTTCTGAAAGTTTATCTCCTTCACCTACACATATGGCTTTTATTTCAGGATATGTATCCTTTAAAACTTCCATTGCTTCAATAAGTTGTACTTGATTTTTATTTTCATTAAGTTCCGCTATCATCAAAACAACAAAATCATTTTCTTTTAGCCCAAGCTCCTTTTTCTTGCTTAATATTTCTTTCTGAGATAATTTCTTATATTGATTTAAATCTAAACCTACGCCATTTAATAAATAACAATTCTTTGGCTTTAACTTATTTTTAGTTATTTCATAATCTTCAGAATTAATATTAATAGTAGTATCTGTAAGCTTGGCCATTATTTTTTCTATGGGATAATACATTATCCATCCTAACTTTGAACCACCTTTTAAAAAATGATATCCATGAGCTGTATAAATTGTCTTTAAATTGTTAAACCTTAGCTTTAATAATCTTCCATATATAGATGCTATAGGTGTATGCACATGAACTATATCAAACTTCTCTCTTTTTTGTATCTTAACAAGATTCTTAAAAGCTCTTATGTTTCCTAAACCCAAAGGATTTCTAGAAAAAGGAATATCGTATATCTTTACTCCCTTTTCTAGCAGTCCTTTATTTATAGGCTTATCTATAGAGCAAGCACACTGCACTTCATAGCCTTCTTTTAATAACATTTCAATGTGAGGAACAAGAAATGCATTGATTGTCCTACTAACTGTTGTTACATATAATACTTTCTTCATTAACTCCTCCTAATTTTATTACTTTAGCAGGGATTCCTACTACTGTAGCTCCTGCTGGTATATCTTTTGTTACCACTGCTCCTGCACCTATTATCGCTGCCATACCTACATTTTTCCCTTGAATTATTGTAGACCCTGATCCAAACATGACTCCTTCTCCAATTCTGTCATTACCTGATATATTTACATTCCATAAAAGAGATACATAATTTTCTATTATGGTATCATGACCTACTCCACATTTTGGACTTATTATCACGTGATTTCCTATGGATACATTAGTAGTTATAATAACACCTTCATAAACTATGCATCCCTCACCAATTTCCATATAATCATGTATCAAGACTTTTGGATGTACAATTGTAGCAAACTTAAATTTATTATTTAATTTTGTTACAATTCTCTTTTTAACCTCATAATTAGCAATAGCAATTACCACATAAATATCTTTACTCATCATAGTAAGAGAATCAATTCCACCTAAAACTGCATATCCATTTACAACATTACCCCAATTTTCTGGATTATCATCTATATATCCAATCAAGTTCCAAGTTGGCTCTAACCTATTTATCTGTTGTATTATCAAAGAAACCTCTCGACCTACGCCTCCTGCTCCAACAATAACTATATTTTTCATAACAACCGCTACCTTATAATTTGTTTAAATCTTTATTACATTTCTTAAATTTATAAATTTACTTTTCTTACTTTTATTTGAGTAATCATAATATAATTTTTCTGAATACATTTCTACATCATTTAAAATCGTTCCTATAATATTAGCATTTACCTTCTCCAACTCTTTAAAAGCTTGTGATACATGTTTTGATTTACTTACCTCAGATCGTACAACAACTACTGTAGCATCTGCCTTTATTGCTAATAGCTTCGAATCTGTTACTGGTAATATTGGTGGAGTATCTAAAATTATATAATCAAAATTAATTTTACATTGCTCTAAAAAGTTCTCCATAGTATTTGATCCTATAATTTCTGCAGGATTTGGTGGTAAAGTTCCTGTGGTAAGCAGATATAAATTATCATCTATCTTTTTCATTACATTATTTAATTTAGATGTACCAACTAAAACATCTGTTAACCCTTCTTCATTGGAAACATTAAATTTTCTATGAAGAGATGGCTTTCTTAAATCACAATCTATTATCAATACTCTCTTCCCATTTTGAAAAAATGTATAAGCTAAATTACCAGCAACTGTTGATTTGCCTTCTCCAGCATTAGAACTTGTCACTACTAATGTTTTTACTTGCTTATCAATAGATGAATACTGAATATTGGTTCTAAGGGATCTATAACTTTCTGCTGTAATTGATTTGGGTAATTTATCTACTATGAACATTTTTTCTTACCACCCTTTCAAACTCTTTTTCGTGTGTAGGTATTATTCCTAATATAGGTAAACCTGTTATCTTTTCTAATTGCTTTCTATTTTTCACACTTCCATCTAAATATATTAAGACCATAACTATTCCACTTGAAAAAATTAACCCTATAGCAAAACCTAATATTATAGGTTTCTTTTTATTTGGATATATAGTACTTACATTTATATCAGAAACTATTTTTGACTTTACATCAGGTTGAATTTCTTTTAATTCACTAATTAAACAATCATAAATAGTATCTATAATTTTCTCTACCTCCTCTTTATTTCCACCACTATATGAAATTGTAAATATAGGTGCATTTGCTCCTGGAGTAATTCCTATATTATTTTTTACAGTTTCATAATTTGTTTCAACATGATTTCTTTTAAGTGGTTTTTCTAAGTAATCTCCAGCCTTTATAATTTCAATAAATATTTTGCAAAAATTACTATAATACTCAATTTGATCTTCAGAATAATAATCCATTTCTTTTTCACTAGTACTTATTAATACTTTCATAAAACCTGAATAAGATGGTCCAATACCTATTGTCCTACTAAAACCTAAAATTGTGGTAATTAATGTTATAAGAATAATTATCCATAATCTTTTCTTGAAGCTTCTTAATATTTCACTTATACTAATTAAATTCTCTTCCATTTAATTTCCTCCTAGCATTTTATCTATTAGTTGCTTCCATTGAAATACTCCATTGTAGCATTATTTTCTTGATTAATACCTTCTTTAATAATTACCTTCTTCATAGTTAAAAATATTATCTTTAAATCTAGTAAAAGATTTCTATTTTTTACATACCAAACATCTAAATTAAATTTTTCAGTCCAAGTAATTGAGTTTCTGCCATTGATTTGCGCCCAACCTGTTAATCCTGGTCTTACATCATGTCTTTTACTTTGCTCTTCACTATATAAAGATAAGTATTGTGTTAAAAGAGGTCTTGGCCCAACAATACTCATATCTCCCTTTAATATATTAATAAGCTCTGGAAGTTCATCTACGCTTAAACTTCTAAGCTTAGCTCCAAAAGGAGTTAATCTTTCTTCATCACTTAAATAATTGCCGTTTTTATCTTTACTATCTTTCATTGATCTAAATTTAATCATTTTAAATACCTTATTATCTTTACCAACTCTCTCTTGCACAAAAAATACAGGACTTCCTAAATTAAAATAAACAAGAATTGCTACTATAATTAATATAGGTGATAAAACTACTAAGGCTGTCAATGAAATAATAATATCTAAAAACCTTTTAGCAATTTCATATAAAATATTCCCTTTAATATCAATTCACCTCTTTTATATTAATTAAAAAAGATTTTTAATTATTTCAATAACTCTTTTTAAATCATCATTGGTCATCTTAGTGTCAGATGGAAGACACACACCCCTATTAAATATATCTTCTCCAACGCTTATACCGCTTTCATTGTGACTATAAAACATATTGTCCTTATATATAGGTTGTAAGTTCATTGGCTTCCAAATACGTCTTGATTCTATATTTTCTTTTTCTAAAGCTTCAATTATATCTGTTGGCTTAACTTTACTTTCTTCCTTTAATGTTATTACTGATAACCATTGATTGCTTGTACACCCTTCTGTTATTGGCATCATCTTTATATCATCAATTTCTTTAAATGCTTCCTTGTATGTTTTAAAAATATGGTTTTTCTCTTTTACTCTTCTGTCTAATACTCTTAATTGACCACGACCTATTCCTGCCACCACATTACTCATTCTATAGTTATAACCTATTCCTTTATGTTCATAATAAGGCATAGCTTCTTTAGCTTGTGTTGATAAAAATCTAGCTTTTTTCACATACTCATCATTATTTGATACCAAAGCTCCTCCTCCAGATGTAGTAATTATCTTATTACCATTAAAAGAATATATTCCTATATCTCCAAAAGTTCCACTCATCTTACCTTTATAAGTAGAACCTAAACTTTCTGCTGCATCTTCAATAATTTTTACATTATACGAATCACATAACTCCTTAATGGCTTCTATATTTGCACTATTACCATAAAGGTTAACAACAATTGCTACCTTTGGAGTTATTCCTTTTACTTTTAAATCTTCCAAGGCCTTTTTTAAAGCTTTTGGTGACATATTAAAGCTTTCTGGCTCTGAATCTATAAATACTGGAATTCCACCTTCATATACTATAGGATTACAGCTTGCACAAAATGTTAAAGCTGAACAAAGAACATAATCTCCTTTTGTTATACCTAAAAGCTTCACTGCTAAATGAATAGCACTGGTACCTGAACTTAAAGCAGCTGCTGATTTAACTCCTACATATTCTGATAGTTCTTTTTCAAACTCATTCACATTTGGCCCTAATGGCGCAATCCAATTTGTATCAAAAGCTTCCTTAACAAACTCCCTTTCTAATCCTCCCATATGTGGTGATGCTAAAAATATCCTCTCACTACTCATACTAAACACCTCTTATTATCATAATTATTTATCACTTGAAAGTTGTAGTTGCTGCTATTTCTTCCTTTGCCATACTTGTTGATTCTTCTATATTTTCCTTGTAAGTTGGTACTATACTTTTTAATGTATTTCTCAACTCCACCATATCGTTTTTACTTGAAATATACATTAATCTTGAAATAGCTTTTTTCAATTTTACTAAATTAAAGTATCCTGGCTTACCAATAAAAATCTTTTCGTGAGCTGTATTCTTTAATCCCTCTTCATCCATAAGAAGTTCTTCATATAATTTTTCACCTGGCCTTAACCCTGTTACTTCTATTTCAATATCCTTATTAGGTTCAAAACCTGAAAGCTTAATTAAGTTTTTCGCTAAGTCATATATCTTAACTGGTTCTCCCATATCAAGAACAAATATTTCTCCACCTTTTGCATAAACACCGGCTTGCAGTACAAGCTGTGCTGCTTCTGGAATAGTCATAAAAAATCTTGTTATTTCTTTATGAGTAAGGGTAACAGGTCCTCCCTTAGCAATTTGCTTTTTAAATAACGGAACCACTGATCCATTGGAACCTAATACATTGCCAAACCTAACTGCCACAAAATCAGTTTTACTTTCTTTATTAATTGCTTGTATTATCATTTCACAAAGTCTCTTGCTGGCTCCCATAACATTTGTTGGGTTTACTGCTTTATCTGTTGATATTAGAACAAACCTTTCAACATTGTATTTACTTGCTGCTTCTGCTACATTCAATGTGCCCATAACATTATTTTTAATAGCTTCACATGGACTATCTTCCATTAACGGCACATGCTTATGAGCTGCTGCATGGAAAACAACTTGAGGCTTATACTGATTAAATACATGCTCTAATCTTACTTTATCTCTTACAGAGCCTATAAGAGTTACTAAGTTAAGCTCTGGATAATTTCTTTTTAACTCCATTTGAATTTCATAAGCATTATTTTCATAAATATCTAATATAATAAGTTGTTTTGGATTGAATCTTACTATTTGACGGCACAACTCTGAACCTATAGAACCTCCCCCACCAGTTACTAATACTATTTTTTCTTGCAAATAATCAGCTATTCCACTGTAATCAAGTTTCACAGTTTCTCTACCTAATAAATCATTAACATCCACATCTCTAATGCTATCAATAGAAAATTTACCATCTATCATCTCATTAAGACCTGGCATTATTTTAACTTGAACTTTTAATTCTTTACATTCATTAATTAATTCTTTTAATGTCTTTTTTTCTAAATTAGCAATAGCAATTACTACTTCTTCAACATCCTTTTCATAAACTATTTGCTTTATATCATATCTATTGCCTAATATTCTTATTCCATCTATATAAGTTCCTAGCTTCTGTTTATCATCATCAATAATTCCCACAACTCTCTTTTTTAGTTCTGGTCTTTTGCTTAATTCTCTTACTACTAAAGCCCCTGCTGAACCTGCTCCAATAACTAATACTCTTTTAAAGTTTTTATTTTTAATGGTTGTATTAAAAATAATTGCTCGTCTTAATATTCTCCAACTTAATCTAAGACCATTACAAGAAACCATAATAAATATTGCTGATAAAGTAGTTACCATAATTGGTATTCTGTTTGTTGACACTAATGATAATATAGCATTTAATACATAAGCTACTGTAACTGCAATAATTCCTTTGCTTAATTCTGAAACTCCTGCTAAAGACCAAATGCTATTATACTGCTTAAATATTGCTAATACTGTAATATATATTATAGTTGCTAAAATTATCCTATTAAAATTTCCAATAAAATATGTTATTATTTCATTAAAAGTCATATACTCTAAATAAAATCTAAATATATAAGATAAAAAATATGAGAATATTATTAAAGAAAAATCTAATAAAAGTAAAATTCCAACTTTAGTCTTCCTATTTTTTAATACATATTCTGTTAGTACATTGCTTATCATTAGCTTTCCTCCTCATTTCATATTCTTTCTTCATTAACTTGAATAAAATATTTTTTAACAAAATTATCAACCCATTATTTAACATTAATACCTAATTAAGTATAACACTCTTTTAATATATAAACATAAAGTTTCGTTCTAAAATTTATGATATAAACTTCTTTCTTTCAACATTATATTTTTTCTATTTTTGGAAATATTAATCTTTTTATTATTTTTTTAATACTATTTTATTTTTATTTATATTAAAAATTTTAATTAATATAAAATTCAACATAACAAAAAGACATCAAATTTACTCAAATTTGATGTCTTTTTTTAATATTACTTTATTTAATTTAATTATTCATCACTTTTTCCTACACCTGAAAGTATTAAACCTTTATTATGTTCTAAAGCCCAATTGATACCCCAATCATTTTGGAATATTAATATGTTTCTATCCTTAAAGTCTTTTACCTTCTTAGCATCGGAAGTTAAGTTTAACTTATCTATATCTATGTCATTATTTTCTATCCATCTTACATATCTAAATGGAAGTCTATCCATCTTAATTTCAACGTTATATTCACTCTTTAGTCTATATTCAAGAACTTCAAATTGTAGTACCCCTACAACTCCAACGATAATTTCTTCCATACCAACATGATTTTCTCTAAATACTTGAATTGCACCTTCTTGTGCTATTTGTGTAACACCCTTAACGAATTGTTTTCTCTTCATAGTGTCCACTGGTCTAACTCTGGCAAAGTGTTCTGGTGCAAATGTTGGAATTCCCTCAAATTTAAATTTCTTTGAAGGCATACATAATGTATCTCCAATTGAGAAGATTCCTGGATCAAATACCCCAATGATATCTCCTGCATATGCTTCTTCTACTATTTCTCTATCTTGAGCCATAAATTGTTGTGGTTGAGCAAGTTTAACTTTCTTACCACCTTGCATATGGAAAACTTCTAATCCTTTTTGGAATTTACCTGAACATATTCTCATGAAAGCAATTCTATCTCTATGAGCTTTGTTCATATTAGCTTGTATCTTAAATACAAAAGCTGAGAAATTTTCATCAAATACATCTATTTCTCCAATGTTTGATTGTCTTGGAAGTGGTGATGTAGTCATTTCTAAGAAGTTTTCTAAGAATGGCTCAACTCCAAAATTAGTTAAGGCAGATCCAAAGAATACTGGAGTTAATTCTCCTGTTCTTACTTTTTCCACATCAAATTCATCACCAGCTATATCAAGAAGTTCAATATCTTCCATTAACTTATCATGAAGTGCTGATCCTAAGATTTCTCTAAATCTTTCATCATCTACAGAACCTTCTATTGCCTCAACTTCTGTAGCACCATGATTACCACCATTGAAAGCTATGATTCTTTCATTCTTTCTGTCATAAACACCTTTAAATTCCTTACCTGAACCTATTGGCCAATTCATTGGATATGTCTTGATTCCAAGTTCGCTTTCAATATCCTCAAGTAATTGGAATGGATCTTGTGCTTCTCTATCCATCTTATTGATGAAAGTGAAGATTGGCATCTCTCTTAATGAGCATACATGGAATAACTTTCTTGTTTGATCTTCCACCCCTTTAGCAGCATCTACAACCATTACTGCAGAGTCAGCAGCCATAAGAGTTCTATATGTATCTTCAGAGAAGTCTTGATGTCCTGGAGTATCTAATATGTTGATGCAGTGTCCTGAGTAGTTAAACTGCATTACTGATGAAGTAACAGAAATCCCTCTTTGTTTTTCTATTTCCATCCAGTCTGAAACAGCATGTGTTGATGCCTTTCTTGCTTTTACAGAACCTGCAAGCCTAATTGCTCCTCCGTATAATAGGAACTTTTCTGTTAATGTTGTCTTACCAGCATCAGGGTGAGATATGATTGCAAAGGTTCTTCTTTTCTTAATCTCATTTATGTAATCTGCCAATTTGTCATCCTCCTAAATTTTAATCTATAATTACCTAAACTCCGCTACCGCTGGAGTTTTTTCTTTAATTCATCATTGATAATCTATAATTCGTTATTATAGATATTCCTAGTCTATTGTAATTCATGTATGTCTTTTATTCAAGTTTATTTATAATTCCATCTCCACCTCTTTAACTAAAAGGGGATGTCGCACTAAAAATTTTATATACAATATATTGTTTTAATAATTAAAAACTAACACAACATATTGTATTATTTATTCTTAATGCGACATCCTCCATTTAATTTTTAACTATAATTTCTGCAATGGAAGCAAACTTTTCTTCGTCCTTGCTGACTTCAACTAGATTTATTTCTTTAAATTCATTTTTAATCTTTCTTACTGCTTCCCTTAAAGCTTCCTCTTCTGCTGGTGTCTTATATTCCACTTCTAGCCATATATTACCGTTATCCTTATCTACTGCTGAAAACTGAAATTTATTATGAGCAAATCTCACAAAGTTAATGCTAGATTTATTGTGGAAAAAGGTATACTTACTTTCATTTTGTAAATTACTAATGGCTCCTTTTAGATAATCACAAATGGATTTCTTCTGACCATTTACTTCTTCATTAAAAACAATTCCATCTTCATCAGTTGCCATTTCTATGAACAAATTAGTATATAGTTCTGTACCTTCCACATATACACGATAGATTTTATTTATATTAGGTATATTTTTAATATTAATAGCATTAGATGATAAGCAATTATACTTAATCTTATCGCTATCAAAAAATACATTGTCCATATACATTATTTTTGATGTCCATATTTCCTCTTCATTATCATCTATCATTATTATACGTCTACCAATCAATGACTTATTATCCTTAGTTAAAAAGAAAGCCCCATTGTTATATTCTGATAATATCCATTTATCAGTAAAGTTTATGGCTCCACTTTTATCTATTTGTGCAAACTTTAATTCCAATTTTTCTTCCACTCTGTCACTTCCTTATACACAAATAATTTATTAATTTAATCCTAAAATCTCCTTTAACTTATCTAAAAATCCCTTCTTATTTTGGCGATGAATGTGAATTGTACTGTTTCTTATAGGCTTTACTCTATAAATATCACCATCGTCTGCTTCTTCTATTTCCATAAGGCGCCTTTCAATTTCATCATAATCAATTAACCTTTCACTTACTTCATGTCTGCATAAATCTGTTATAAGCATATGAAGAAGCTTCCCCTTATAACTTTTATTATTAACATCTATAATAAAATCTCCTGTGGTTGCATTGGGATAAACAAAGGCTCCTCCCTTTATATCACTGGACGCAAACTTATATCTGCTACAGATTATTTGATGCATTAGCACTCCAAGGGAAAAAGCTCCCACTTGCCTTCCTCTTATATTAAAACGAGCATTACTATTGTAATCATTAAGTTCTGGCGCTGAATATCCATAAATGGTTCTTTCAAAATTTAAATGTCCTATATCCAAGTACCCTTCCCTCATCTTACATATGTGACTTAAGCCTACAAACCTAGGTACATCATCATTGAGAATGACGATATGCTCATCACTTAATCCTACTACACCATAGCCTTTCTCTTCCAATACCTTTAAAAATGCTAATATCTTACGACAAAGCTTTATTATCCTATTAACCTGTACCTTACCGAATTCATCGGTAAATACCTTTTCTCTGATTTTACTTCTTAAATCTATACCTGGTATATAATCTAAAATTAAGATAGGCTCACTGAAGCTATATTCATCTTCCAATTCATCATTTATGGTCTTAAACCAATCTAAGGGCTCTGGCAAAAGCATTGATGAAATATCATTTAAGATATTTAATTGTTGCATTAAATATTCTCTTCTTTCTTCTATGCGCCCTTCCTTTAAGTCCTTTTCTCTATAGCATGTACTCTTTGCTATCACAAGCCTTTTCACCGATTGATCATATGCCATATTTATCTTGGTAAGAGTATCTGTTCTTTCTTCCACCTCCTTTACCCAATTAAAATTTCCCTTGCATCGTTCTTCAATTTCTTCTAAGGATAATATCTTCCATCTTTCATTTATATTTTCCATGGTCATAGCATATTTCTCCTTATTAATTCCATGTTCTTGAGAATTTCAGTCCTCACTTCCATTACATTCTTATATCTATCTTCCTTACTATATTCAGTGCATTTCTTCACAAGGCTGGCTGTTTCATCTAAATACCCCATATCCATCAATCTTTCTATGGGAATTATGGTATCTTCTGTTTTTAATTCTTCTGTTAAAGGCTTACATCTTAATAAATGATAAAGAGTTGCACCTAAGGTATATATATCAGCTCTTTCATCTAGCTTAGCTAAAGATGCACTACCACTTCTAAATTCCGGTGGTTTATAACCAAAAGTTCCTGCTCCTGGTATACCTGCTCCCTTTATATTGCTGATGACTTCTTCATCATCATTTTCTAACACAAGGTTCATTGAACCAAAATCAAGGAGTGTAATAAAAAGCCTGCTGGTGATTATAATATTATCAGGTTTTAAATCTTGATAAATAAAGTATTGTTTATTATATTTAGGATAAATTTTTGATTTATGTCGCTGGTGAAAATTGGAGAGGATAGTGGTAAGCTCCAGGGCATATTCCATCACATCATTTTCCCAACGTCTTATATTGGTATAATTTCTATCATTCATCACATAATTAAATCCCATATTAACATAATGTCCTAGGTTTTCTCCATCTATCATCTGCATAACTATATATGGTTCATTATTATATATTTCTTCATCTTCACAATAAAACCTGACACCATCCACATCTATATGTGGTCCATGAATTTCTGGACAGTAATCGTAGACCACATCATTTATATTAGGCATCCTGCTTTCACCACTATTTTTAAATGCCTTAAGACATTTTATTTCAAAGGATATTTCTTCTCTCATATCCCTTATTTCATCATCTCTTGATTTGTCGTAAGCATAACTAAATAGTCCTGGAATATTATCATACCTTCTGGCTTTTATAAGTACATTCCTATTATTAAGCTTTTTATCAATAGCTTTATATACTATACCAAAGCCTCCATCAGCAGATTTTATATCCTTGATTTCATATCTTCCTTCTCCAATGGTTATTGGAGCTTTTAATGTTTCATCCTTTTCACCACATTCAATGGTAAACTCTTGAAAATTTCTATTAAGTGATCTACAACACTTCCACATAAATACATCACCTACTGTGCTATAAATTGTAATCCATATTTCCTGCTTAATACTATCATATCTCCATCATTTAATTTAACATCTTCATCTATTACTGGTTCAGTATTAACATGCAATGCATTGGAAGCTGAAAGCTTTCTTAAATAAAAGTTACCATCTTCCTTATAAATCATGGCATGCTGCCTACTGACATTTCTATCTTCATCTATACTAGTCATGTCTATATCAGGTATTGAGTTAATACTTTGTCGTCCTATGATAGTTTCATCATATTCAAGATTAACTACTGCAGCAATTTCTCTTCCTTTATAGATAAGAATCCTTGGTCCTTCTCCTGGAAGAGGTTCTATTTTTTTAACGATTCTTTCTTCTTCCACTATTTCATAAGGATAATCTCCTAAATCTACTTCCACTGGCGCACCACATATTCCACAACATGTTCTTGTTTCATATTCTTCATCATTTTCCGGAGTATAAATCTTGCCACAGGAATTCTTTATGCATATTTTTTTTTCCATTTATCTTGCTCCCTCCCATTATTGGTCTTCAAAAATTGATTCTATGTCTAGAGGCAGATTAATAAGCCCATCATCACCTATCTTGGTACTGGTATTTCTATTTTCATTCATCTTGGACATATCAAGCTTCTTTTCTTCACGATACTTTTCTAATATTCCTTTATAACCAGTAATAAGCTCTTCATTTTTCAAGTATTCACAAATGCCTATGATTCTTTGAAGATTATTTATTACCCTAGCATCATTACCATCTTTAGAATCCTCTTCAATTTCATCTTCATATCGCTTGATTTCTACCATCTTAAAATTTCTCTCAATATCACCAACTCTATATCTGCTTCTTCTACTATCTGTACCAAATTCCACCACCACTACGTTGGCATTGGTCTTTACCTTATCACCATACATATCCGGTATACAATATTCCACAGCAGTCTTCATGATATTAAAAGGTCCCTTTAAGTTAACTCTACTGGATACCGTTACATTAAAATAGAAGTTATAAAGCTGATCTTTTTCTATCTGACCTATATTAATGACATATTCTCTATCAGAAGAAATCTTGGCCTTACCTAAATACTTTTTTTCTGGAGTCCCTCTATAATGATCAGTAATTCTTACAAGAGGACTTATCTCAGTAAGTCTAAGTTTTACATTAGTCATGATTACTTGTTTTGATTTATCAAATAAATTATGGAATATCTTCACAGCTTCTTCACCATTGGAAATGATATCTGTTCTACCATTGCTAGGTATTGAAAGCTTCTCTAGGAAGGAAAACTTGATATCTTTATTTCCTACACCAAGACAATCTAGTGAAATACTATCATCACCTAAATATTCAGCTTCTCTAATGCCATCTTCTTCAGTATCACAGGTGGGAATACCATCAGTAACAAAAATTATCTTCTTTACCTTATCGCTGGTTTCTTCCTTCATTAATATCCTTGCTTCTCTTATGGCTGCTGAAATATTTGTATTACCTGATACAGTTACCTTATTTAATTCTGTTAACATAAAATCTTTATTTCTGCCGCTGATATTTTTAAATACTACTGTTGGTAAATCATTATAAGTTATTAAACTTAAGTTATCTTCTTCACTGCTATTTTTTATTAAACTTTCCACTGCTTTTTTAGCTACTTCAAACCTACTACCATACTCAACATTATCTTCTTCTATAACATCTGTCATGGATACACTAACATCTAACACTAAACATAAATCTACCCCTGAATTTACTTTTTCTTTTTCCATAAAGTCTTTTCTTATTTCATCGCTAGGCTGTACTCCAACCCTTACAATGATATTTTTCTCTTCATTATCTGAAAGCAAATATGGAATATTAGCTCCAGTCTTTATTACTAAATCTTGCATTTAGTCCCCTCCATGAAATTATTTTAAAATTTTAGAAGTTATAATGGTTATATTGTCTCCTCCACCATTTAAGTTAGCTTCAGTTATTATCTTGTTATTTAATACCTCCAATGACTTTTGCTTATTTTCTTTTATTATTCTTTCAAGGCTTTCTGTAACTTTCCATAAGTCATCATTATAGTAAGATTTATTTATATAATCAGTGACTCCATCGGAACAAATAATAATTATCTCACCTGGTTCTAATTCTAGACAATGTATACTGATATTAAATTTCCTAGGAAAAAGATTGCCATCTTTAAAAGATCCTCCCCCTATATATCTTGTTATGGCATGTCTACCTTCTGAATTCACCACCTTATCCCAAGGCGTTCCATTAGCTAATTTTAAATTCATCACATTATCTTCATAATTTAGTAAGTTAAGTCCATCTTTTTCACTATATATAAAGAGCCTACTATCACCTATGGATGTGTAATACATTCTGTTTCCTACCACAATGGCTAATATCAATGTACTGGCCATAATTCCTGATGGTGGTTCTTTTCTTATGTCTACCTTTGTTTTTATGGATTCAATAATATCTATATTCGATTTTGTAATTACTTTACTACAAAATTCCTTAATATTAGTTTCATCCTTTAGAAGAGATCCCTTTTCCTTAAAAGCTTCTATTATATTCTTTCTTAAGATGGAGCTGGCTTCTTTCCCTGACCCTAGTTTTGCCGTTGATACTCCATCTCCTAGGGCTAAAAGGGTAACTTCCTTTTTTTCATCCTTCATCACTAAAAACATATCTTCATTAAACTCATTTTCATCTTCATATTTTTTTATATGCATATCTCTTAAGGCCTTTTTCAATTTATTTACACCTACATTAGTACTGCCAAGGCTTTTTACCTTTAGTTTTGCCTTTTCAATATTATGTCTTTCTTCAATGAGATACTTATATCTTTCCTCCAATTCTTTAATGGATTTAAATCTTTTTTCCTTAGTAATATTTAAGCATCTCATGATAAAATTATGAAACTTATATGGCAGATCACCTCTAAATAACCTTAAATTATATCCATAATACATTTCTTCATCATCACTTAGGATTCCAAAGTTATTTAATATAAGTTGTAATAAAAGCTTGCCAAAGATATAAACATTAGACTCCTCATCTAGTTTTCCTTCAACCTTATTTAATACCTCCGGTGAACTTATGGAATATCCATAATCAAAGTTATCTACAATTGCTTTATTCCTTATAAATCTACGTCTATTAAATAGCTTTAAGCTTTCTATATCATCGCCATTTAGCCAAAAATCTTCTAGGTTAATAGCACTTATAATGAGCTTCTCTTCTGCAAGTTCTTTAAATATTTTTATAAGCCTTATGATAATTGTATTTATCTCATTTAATTCCAGCTTCCTATCACCTATATATTGATGCAAAGACTTGCTATTTTCTTTTTTTAAAAAGTAAATTTCTTGATTTTCTTCATCAACATATTGAGGATTTTCAATAGTTTTCCTATGGAAAATAAAATCTTCATAGCTTACCTTTGATTTTATCTTGTAAAAATTATTGGTAAGAGTACACTCTTCATATTCTTGAATTCCCTCAGCAATACTGATTACCCCACCACAGCTATCACAATATTTTGAATCCTTCAGCACCTTTCCACATCTTGGACATATATTTACCATTACTCCACCTCCCTGCCTTATAATTTCTTATAAATTAAACTAATAACTCCATAATATATATTAAAATTTATATTGAAATATAACTGATTCTACTTCTGTTTGCAGTAAATGTTGTTACTATATATTGAACATTACTTCTATTTTGTGACATAAAAAAATACAGTATTGCTTATGAATACTGCATTAGGTAACAGTGAACTATGGTCAATTCCTTAATTCACTGTATTGAATATTAATGCGATTTTCTGGATTATCATCTACACAATATAAAACAACTAAAAAAATCCACTCCAGCGGTTTCATAAGAATATAAACTATATCCGCAGAAAATTTAGTATTTATATGCTTGCTTAATGGATACCCGTACTTATCATAAATATATCTAATTATTTTATGAATTGTTGGCGTATATTCTTCTAAAATATTTTCAAAAGCATTGGCTACCATAAGCTGCCTGTTTACAGTTATTCGTTTACCGCGTCTAATACCACTTCTTAAAGGCTTCACCAAATTTTCATGACCTCTAGCTGCCACCGTACATAAATAGTGTCCATCCCCTGGAAGTATCACTGGATCTGGCGGTATAACCTTAGAATAATTATACGTACTAGTATCTAAAAACACTTGAATAAAACTATCAGGCTTTTGGCCAAATAATACAAGGAATAGCTGAATAGCTAAAAGCACAGGAAAAATAAACAATGTCCAAAAGCCAACATTAGTTTCATACTTTATAAAAATTCTGTATAGCTTATTTACTAATACATTCTTATAGATTTTATTTTTTTCTCCTTCTACACTTATTACCTTATCCATAGATTGCTTTAAAAGTACCACATACATCATGCTCAAATAAATTAAATGACGTCCTAAAGCCTTAATTATATAAGAAGAGGCAAACTCCCAGTCATTTACTTTAAAAGTATGAGTAAAATATATGACGTTTAATGCTATATTAATTAAAAGTATGCTACAGCTTATGACATAAAGTAAAGGTGCCATTTTTCCATTGAAATTTATCAAGATAAAATATACTAGCAATCCTAAAATAAAAAGCACTGCAAAGGTTAAAATATGCTGAAAAGATAAAGGCGTATAGCTATTTAAATACTGACCATTTAATTCATATCTTTCAAGAGGTATACCTGTATCTACTAAACTACTAATACATAATAAATTAAAACTGCTTAAAGCTATCACAATAAAAGAGTAAAATACCTCTACCTTCTCATTATTTAAAATAAACTTTTTATTTATAAATATTCCTCTTTTACCAAAGAAACTTTGTATCAATTTATAAATCCAAAAGACTGGCACTGAAAAAGCTGCAATAACATATAAATAAAACAATACTCTCCAAACCATAAAATCCCTTCTTTTAAAAATATTATAATTCTTTTTTTCAAATAATAATAGACTTATGGAGTTGCTTTTTTATATTTTATTAAAAAAAAGAAAACTCCTAATTAATAAGAGTTTCCATTTTTCATTTCTATCTATATTGCTTCTTCGGCATCTAATTGTGCTTTTCCTGTATAAAGTTGATAATATCTTCCACCAATTTCAAGAAGCTCATCATGATTTCCTCTTTCAATAATTTGTCCTTGTTCAAGTACCATTATTGCTTCAGAGTTTTTAATAGTTGAAAGTCTGTGTGCTATAACAAATACAGTTCTTCCTTCCATAAGCTTATCCATACCTTCTGCAATAAGCTTTTCTGTTCTTGTATCAATTGAGCTAGTAGCCTCATCCATAATAAGTACTGGTGGGTTTGCCACTGCTGCTCTAGCAATATTTAACAATTGTCTTTGACCTTGTGATAATCCTTCACCATCACCAGTTAATACTGTATCATATCCATGTGGTAAGTGCTTGATAAATGAATGAGCATTGGCAAGCTTAGCAGCTGCAATTACTTCTTCATCTGTTGCATCTAAATTACCATATCTAATATTATCAGCTATTGTACCTGTAAATAAGTGAGTATCTTGTAATACTACTCCCAGCGATTTTCTTAAATCTGCTTTCTTAATATCTTTAACATCTATTCCATCATAAGTAATCTTACCACTATTGATTTCATAGAATCTATTTATTAAATTTGTTATTGTTGTTTTACCTGCTCCTGTTGAACCAACAAAAGCAATCTTTTGTCCTGGCTTAGCAAAAAGATTAATATCCTTTAATACTATTTTTTCTTCATTATATCCAAAGACAACATCTTTAAATCTAACATCACCTGTAAGCAATTTAAGGCTTCCATCTTTAAGCTTCCAAGCCCAACGTCCTGTATTTTTAGTAGTTTCTTTTAATGTATTGTCTGCTGCTACCTCAACTCTAGTAAGAGTAACTTGTCCATTGTCAACTTCTTCTTCTTCTCCAAGAGCTGCAAATATTCTTTCAGCACCTGCAAGAGCAGCTAATATCATATTTACCTGTTGTGATACTTGAGCTATAGGATTAGATACTTGCTTTGTATATTGAAGGAAAGAGACTAATGAACCTAGGTCAAACTTTCCTGCAATGGTTAAAAGTCCACCAACACAACATGTAATAGCATAATTCATATGAGACATATTACCAAGCATTGGCATCATATATCCACCAAAGGCTTGAGCACCTGTAGATGATTCTCTTAACTCTTCATTATACTTCTTAAAATCTTCAATGGCCTTATCTTCATGACAGAACACCTTAATAACCTTTTGCCCTTCAATCATTTCTTCAATATAACCATTTAACTTACCAATATTTTTTTGTTGCATTCCAAAGTAATATTTACTCTTAGAACCAATCTTTTTAATTATAAAAATCATTAATGCTAAAAATGATATTGTTATTAAACTTAATATTGGGCTTAATACAACCATCATAACAATCATTCCTATAAATGAAAGTGATGATGACATAATATTGGCAACGCTGTTATTTAATGCTTCACCAATATTATCAATATCATTTGTGTAAAGACTCATTAAATCACCATGAGTATTTCTATCAAAATATTTAATAGGAAGATCTTGCATCTTATTAAATAAATCTCTTCTTATATCTCTAATGGTATTTTGAGAAACATGTACCATAATTCTTCCATAACCATAGGCTGAACAAGCTCCTCCTAAGAAGATTGCTCCCAGTATTACCAGCATCTTTGCCAATCCTGCAAAATCTCCTGGAAGTATATAATTATTAACTAATGGTTTTAAGAAATATGAACCTGCTACCATGGCAAATGAATTAAATACTACAAGTACTAATACTATAACTAAAAATAACTTATATTTACCTAAGTACCTTAATAAAGTACCTAATGTCTTTTTCATATTCTTAGGTTTAGGTTTGCCACCTGGCATTTTCTTTCCATCTGTACCTTTTCCCACTGGATGCATTTTATCCTTACTCACGTAACCCCACCCCTTCCTGTTGAGACTTGTATACATCTTTATATATTTCACATCTTGCCATTAATTCATCATGTGTACCAATATCATCGATTCTTCCATCATCCATGACAATTATTTTATCAGCTTCACAAACTGAATTAACCCTTTGTGCAATTATTATCTTAGTAGTATCTTTTAAATCTTCTGCAAAAGCTTTTCTAATCTTAGCATCTGTTGCTGTATCTACTGCACTTGTACTATCATCAAGGATAATTACCTTTGGATTCTTAAGAATAGCTCTAGCAATACAAAGTCTTTGTTTTTGTCCACCAGAAACATTTACTCCACCTTGCTCAATATGCATATCATATCTTCCTGGTAATCTATCGATAAATTCATCTACACAAGATGATGTTGCTGCTGCTTCAATTTGTGCTTCTGTTGCTTCAGCATTACCCCATCTTAAATTTTCAGCAATTGTTCCACTAAATAGTGTATTCTTTTGCAGTACCATGGCTACAGAGTTTCTTAAGGCTTCTATGTTATATTCCTTAACATTTCTACCACCAACAAATACTTCACCATTAGTGGCATCATATAATCTTGGTATAAGTTGTACTAAGCTTGTCTTACCAGCACCTGTACTTCCAATAATACCTACTGTTTCGCCAGCTTTAATTTTTATGTTGATATTTTCAAGATTTTCTTCTTCGCTATCATCTTCATATTTAAAGCTAACATTTCTAAACTCGATTTCACCATCTTCAACTTCCATAACTGCATTAGCTGGATCAACTATATCTGGTTCTTCTTCTAACACTTCTAAAATACGTGAAGCAGATGCTACTGATCTTGATATCATCATAAGAACCATAGAAATCATCATTAGCGCCATTAGAATTTGGAATGAATATGTCATGAAACTTGTTAACTTACCAACAGTTAATGTTCCTGCATAAACCATATTTCCTCCAAACCACAGTATTCCTATTACACTAGAGAATACAACAGCCTGCATAATTGGCATATTTAAAACAACTAGTCCAAAAGCACTAGTGGATGCATTTACTAAATCATCATTACTTGTTTTAAACTTTTCTTTTTCCTTAGCTTGTCTAACAAATGACTTAACTACTCTAATACCAATTAAATTTTCCTGTACTACTGTATTGATATTATCAATCTTCTTTTGCATAATATCAAATCTTGGTTTAACAGTCTTAATAATAAGACCTATAGATATTACTAAAACAGGAATTGATACTAGAAATATCATTGCTAATTTAGGACTTATTGTTATAGCTAAAACACAAGCACATATAAGCATCATAGGTGCTCTAACTAGTAATTTTATTCCCATTGTCATTGAGTTTTGAATCATTGTTATATCCGTAGTTAAACGAGTAATCAATGACGAAGTGCTGAATTTTTCAATATTATTAAATGAATAACTTTGAATCTTAATATATTCAGCCTCTCTAAGTTCTGCTCCAAAGCCTTGTCCTGCTATAGCTGCAAATTTTGATAATGCAAGACCAAAGCTTAGTGATATCATTGCCATGCAAACCATTAATAACCCCATTTTAATGGTATATCCAGTATCACCTAACGATATTCCTACGTCTACTATTTTAGCCATTACCAGTGGTATTAAAAGTTCAAAAACAACTTCTAAAACAGCACATGCAACCCCTAAAAATAAATACTTTTTATACTTTTTCATATAAGGGTATAACTTCTTTATCATTTTCTTCACCTCTTTAAATAAATTTTGTAATTACATAGTTAGCTATGTATAATATTAAAATTAAAGAGGATTACTCCTCTAAATTTTTTAATGCTTTATATAATAGTTCTTTTAGTAATACCTGATCTTTTTCAGATATATTTTTTACAAGCTTTGCTTCAACACTAAGTATTCCTTGATGAAAGCATTTATGTAATATATTATGACCCTCTTCTGTAACATGCAAACACTTACATCTAGCATCACCAGTACTAGCACACCTAACTATCATCCCTTTTTCTTCTAGTCTTTTTATTATTCCTGTAATAGTAGGATTAGTTAATTTTAAATGTTTTTCAACATCTTTTTGAAATACATCTCTCTTATTTTCATTTTTCAAAATATATACTAATACTTCATGTTGTGTTGCTGTCAAATTAAATTTTAAAAGATTTCTATTAATTTCATTAGTTATAGAATTGTTAAGAAATTTAATTAAGAGCCCAACATGAGCATCTACTCTAGCCTTCTTCATTGTTTCTCTCCCTATATAATACATAGCATACTATATATTATATAACAATAAACTTTTAAACACAAGTTTAAATTAATTTACAATGGAAAATTGTGAATTGTTATAAGCTTTAATGGATTTGCTTTAAATACATAATTAAATAGAATCCTCATCAATCTCTATTAATTATTCATTTTTAAATAAAATAAAATAGGAGTAGCTTGTCCATTTATCAAGCTAAACCTACTTCCCTATAATATATGTATAATATTAAAAAATATTACTTAGCGTTTTTAACTTCTGTTAACTTTATTGGCTGAACAACTGGATTGTTTATTCCAACTATTTTCATGATTGCTTCAGATCTTTCTTTAGTTGAACCAGTAATTACTGAATATTTAACATTTTCAGCATCTAAGAACCCTAAGATAGCTTTATCTACTGCCTTAGCAACTTCTTCATCTTGCCACCTAACTCCATCTTTCTTATATCCAAATTCTCTTGGAACAAAGAATATGTAATCATATTGAGGTAAATCTCTTATTGCTAAACTATATAAATCATTTAAAATTTCAATTTCCTTTTTACTTCTTATCTTATCTCCAAGCATTAATCTTCCATAAATATATGGAACGAAAGTTGCATAATCTGTAATAGCATATTGGTGACAATCTAAGCTTTTTTCTAGGTGTAATTGCCCTAAATATATTCCATATTGCTCAGAAATAGTTTCAATCATACCTTTATCTCTTAAGTAATCTGTACTATACTCTGTAGCAACACCTACATCTAAATCTCTAATTTTTAAATCTACATATAATTGTTGTATTAAAGTTGTCTTACCACATCTAGGTCCTCCTAGAATTGCAATTCTTGTTGGCATTGATAAACCTCCAAATATTTCTATTAAGTATCAATTTTTCATTCGTATTTTTAAAGGAGTTTTTATTATATCATCTTTTATATATTTTTTCAAGTTATTTCAACTTTTAATGATTCTCTATAATTAAATTATTCAAATATTCTATATCACCATTAATTTTTCCCACTATACTATTCATCTTTATACTTTCATCGTATCTTAATTAAAACTTATCTACTTATAATTTATATAAAAAAGTGAGGCATATTAAATACAACCCCACTTACTTTTAAGCTTTAGTATAAGAATATCCTTACACAAGTAGGATATAAATCATTAAAGATAAACTTATTATAAGATTTATCATCATCCCCATATTTAACCATGTTTCACTTACTACATACCCCTTTTCAATGGTCACTTCACCAGGCAATAATGACATCTTCTTAAAATCTTTAATAAATAAAATTAATCCAGCTATTACAAATACCCATACTACAATACCAAAAATCATTGTAGCAGTATTACTGCTAAGTACTTTTGTGCCTATAACACTTCCCATCATATTTATCATAATATGAAGTCCAATGGAGTATTTAATTGTTCCTGTCTTTAAAGTAACATACGCAAATACTACTCCAAGACCTACTGCATAGAAAAATTGAGAAAAATTCTCATGAAATAAACCAAATAACAAAGCTGTAGTTATTATTGCTATCTTATCTCCATAAGTTCTAAGCTTATTAAGCATTACTCCTCTAAATAAAATTTCTTCAATTATTGGTGATAATATTCCTGCAAAAATTATAGTAGCCCAAATACTACTATTAGAAATAACTCCTTCCAATGGATTTACTACATCTGCTCCTTTTACTTTTCCTACTACCAATATAAATCCCATAGTAAATAAATTTAATAATACCATTACAAAATAGGAAATTAAAAAGAACTTAATGAAACCACCAAAGGTTAAACTTTCTTCTTCTCTTTTGTGTCCATCTGGAATGCGTTTAAGTATCAAACAACATAGAGGAAATCCTATTAAATAAAAGCTTACTGCTATAAGTAAATATCTAAACCAACCATTGCTTTCAAAAGCAGGATTAACGATATTAAATATTGTGATTATTAGCATTTGTACCAAATTAACAACAACCCCCAGCACCGCTGCTGCTAGTCCAACTCTACTAAATACGCTTTTTACATTTACATTTGTCTTTAACTCAGAATTCATTTTATTCACCCCTTATTTCTTTATAAATATATTTCTATTACATTTTAATTATTACCATTTACTGTATACTATACACATTAAAGAATAGCTTTAACTTAAATAAAAAAGTACTACAGATATTTTTCCAAATATCTTTTCAATTAAAGAAATACTAAAAATAATAGTTTCTTTTCTGTAATTATTGCTATTGAAATTTAAATTTTATATAGTAACATAACTTCTTAAAACTGAAATATTGCCCACAATTTCATACTGACCTAAATTTGCTGGAATAAGTATACTATCTCCTATTCTTATTTCTTCTGAAATACTACCTCCACTTATACTACCTTCTCCATCTACGCAAGTAATTATATGAAATCTTTCTTTTTCACTACTGCTAATATATTTATTTTGAATATTAATTTTCTCCATTGCAAAATATTTATTTTTACATAATTTCACTTTATCAAATATTTCAAAATTTTCAATTTTACTATTAGATAAATTTTCTGCTTTTAAATTAAAATCAATTACATCTAATGATTTTTTTACATGAAGCTCCCTCTGTCTTCCATAATCATATACCCTATAAGTAACATCACTATTTTGTTGAATTTCTGCTATAATCAACCCCTCACATATAGCATGTACCATTCCACTATTTATTAAAAATGCATCACCTTTTTTTACATCTATTACATTTAAATAATCCTCTGTTCGATTTTCTTCTATAGCTTTTTCAAACTCTTTCTTAGTGCAATTTTTAGTTCCAACAATTAATTTTGCATTTGGTTTTGCATCTATAACATACCACGCTTCCGTCTTTCCTAACTCATTTTCATTCTTCATAGCATATTCATCTCCTGGATGAACTTGAACAGATAATTTTTCTCTTGAATTAATTAACTTAACTAACAATGGAAACTTTTCAACCCCTACTTTACTTCCCACTAAATCATGTCCATATTCTTCTATTATTTCTTGTAAAGTTTGTCCTTTTAGATATCCATTAATAACAATACTCACACCATGTCTATGACACGCTATATCCCAACTTTCCCCAATATTTCCTTCTGGTAAATTATCTCTTATTGCTTTAAAATCTCTTCCTCCCCATATTTTTTCAAAGTATAGATTTTCAAATCTTATTGGATACATATTTTCACCTCATAATTAACAAAATCTTTTAATTGAGCTTGAAATAAAATTTATTGCAATAAACCCCAGGTATATATTTTTTTAATGCTTCAAATACTATTAATATTATTAAAGAAAAGAAAGGGTGATTAATTTTTATGACAAAAAAAAACAAACCTTATTTACCTAATTTACGAAGTTGGTATGAACCTTCTGAGGAAAGCTTAATAAGTAAATCTCCTGAAGGAATAGACACTATTTTACCTAATCCTGCGGAGGATCCTATCGTAGTAAATAATATTTCATATATGGAATTTGATTATACTAATAGCCCTATGTTAGATGACCCTGATGACGAATTAGAATAAGTAATACTTGAAAGGAGATTATTATGACCAAAACAATAAAAAAACAACATAGAACTGATGGTGTATTTAATTCTAATAATGAAGCTTATGCTGTACCTCAAACCAGCAGAAATACACCCTTAAGTGATTATAAATTTACTGATTTAGAAAAAATAGAAAGAGAATCTAAACAAAATAATAAATATTAAACATTAAATATTATTTTAGCTTCCATAAGAAAAAGGGGCTGTCCCACTAAATAATTAGTGTACAACTCCTTTTTTAAAAGAAAACATTTATTTCATTTTTACCAGGACTTTTTGGGATTATATCATCATCTAATTAAAACGGAATAATCACCAGTAGATTTTATATACTCAATAGTCACATAAGGAAGCCATAGAATCTAAAATTCCTAATGACATAGAATCTTGTAACTGCTCTCTAAAACCATATGCTTCACCACCTAAAATAGTTAGATAGGTTTTATTTTTATAAAAATACTTATTAAAAGGATTTTGGGCATAAATGAAGTTTTCTTCTATATTGGTGCTAATATATTTAGCACTTTTATAGCTATAAACTCCAAGCACCATTGAACTGTAGTAAAATAGAGTCAGTCCTTTACCCTCCAATGATTTGTTCTCAAGAAGCACTTTACATAGCTTTAATTTCTTATCTTTAGGGCAAAACATTGTAAGTTCACCACTAATATTATTTGCAGTATGTTTAAAAATAGAATATCCGAAACCATGCTCAATATCGTATACATCTTCATCTCTAACAGGCTCTGGTGTGATACTGAAATACTTTCTTGCACCATCATCTCTTATATATAAAGCTTAACTCAAAGGATCTACAATCCAATCATTGCTCCAAGAGGTCAACTTGTTTTCTCTGCTGTTTTGACACCAAGTATAAGCTGAACCACTCTCGGAAACATGAAACCCAAAATCCTCGTTGGAAATGACATTAATCCATGGAGATGGAGTTGTAATAAAATCCCTTAGCTTAATTTTATAGCTCATAGAGTAATTATCAAAAACTCCATATCCATTAAAGAAATATAAATCTTCTTTAATAACATCATCTCCTATTAATGTTTTTCCCATTTTATAATTAAAATTATTCATGATATTTAAATTTTTTATACTTTTTTAGATTTCTTTTTAAGAATTGTTCTATTCTACAAATTCTATGGAAAAAAGCCCATCATGTAATGAAATATCATCACCACTAAATTTTTCATCTATTTTCTTATATATTCTTTTAACTATTAAATAAAACTTTGTCGAAAACTTTTATCTTGTCCTCAGGTATAATTTTAAAAATTTACGTAATACTTTGAGATATGTTGTGCAACAAATAAAAATTAAGAAAGGAGTGCATAACGATGATCAATATAAATAAAGACTTGGACTCAAAATTAAATACTATTATTAATAAACAAAAGAAATCTGCTTTTACTTTAATTGAGCTTATAGTTGTTATTGCTATAATTGCCATATTAGCTGCTGCTTTAACACCTTCCTTTACAGGATATATAAATGAATCAAAGAAAGTTGCTGTAATTAATCAAGCAAAAAATGTGGTTACTGCTTATGAAGCAACTAAAGTAAAATCAACTAACAGTTATACCCTTGAGACAACAGTAAATACTTTTGCTTCTGGTTCTGATTTATTAGAAGATAAAGATGTTAATAAACTAAGTAACACAAGTATTGAAAATTGTTATAGTATTGTTAATACTGAAGAAAATGATATTACTTTAAATGATAACGGTACATTTAAAGCAGTTTCTCCTATATCTACTGGTGAATAACTTCATAAAAAAGGAACCCCTAAAAAAACCAAGGGATTCCTTTTTACAAGTTATTATAATGAGAAAAACTCTGTAAATGCTTTTATTGTGTACGTATTGTCTTTTACTGTTGCCAGTTCTCTGATTGAGTGCATTCCAATAAGTGGTGCTCCCATATCTATTACTGGTATTGTTAAGTTTGCTGCTGTAACAGGACCAATGGTAGTTCCTCCTCTTAAGTCTGATCTATTAACAAACTTTTGGAATGGAACATTTGCTGCCTTACATACTTCAGCAAATACAGCTCCATTAAAGCTATCTGTACTATAGCTTCCTGCTGCTGCTATCTTTAAAACTGGACCACCTTCTAATACTGGTCTGTTAGTTGGATCTGCTTTATCACCAAGGTTTGGATGAACAGCATGGGCTAAATCTGCAGAAATCATTATTGAGTTTGATAGTGCTCTATAGTACTCTTCTCTATTCTTACCAAGTCCCATTGTAAGTCTTTCAAGTAAGTTATTTAATAATGTTGAATTAGCTCCTTGAGCACTTAAGCTTCCTATTTCTTCATTATCCACACATATTAATACTTTAGTTGCTGCATTATCTCTGCTATCTAGTAATGCTACTAAACCTGCATATACCATCCATAAATCATCAAGTCTTCCTGAAGAAATCATTTCTTCGTTCATTCCTATTAATGTTCCTTTTTCATATTCATATGGCATAAGCTCAAAATGTAATATATCTTCTTTGTTTACATTTAATTCTGCTGCTAATATATTCATTAAGTAATCTTTGTTTTCTAATTTCTCATTTATTAAACCTAATAAAGGTAAAGTATCAACTTGCTTGTTGTATTTATAACCATCATTTACTTCTCTATTCATATGAATAGCTATATTAGGTATTATCATCATTGGCTTATTTATATTAACTAATCTTGTTTCTGGCTTTAATGGAGATGCTCCTTTTATAGCAACCTTTCCAGCTAAAGCTAGAGGTCTATCATACCAAGTACTGATTATTGGTCCTCCGTACATTTCAGTATTAAGCTTAACGTATTTTCCTTCACAAATCATTTGAGGATTTGGTTTAACTCTAAAACCTGGTGCATCTGTATGTGCTCCTATTAATCTTAAACCTGTTTCTTCTATCTTTTCATCTCCTACTATAAAAGCCATGATAGAAGAATCATTTTTTATTACATAATATTTATCTCTACTTTTTAAATGCCACTTATCACTTTCTTTAATTTCTCTAAATCCATTTTCATCTAAAATCTTTTTAACAGTTTCTACAGCATGAAATGCTGTTGGACTGTTATATATAAAATCCAATAAATCTTTTGCTTGTTTTCTTTCCATATATTTCGAACCCCTTTTTTTATTAACTTGGATATACTCTATAATATAAACTATTTTAATTTATTCCACAATATAGGAAATTATAATAAAGCTTGTACTTTTTAACTATTTAATGTAGTTTATTATTATATTAAATAATAAATATAAAAGTGGAGTGTGATTTATGTTATCAAACTTTCTAATCAAAAAATTTATTAAGAACAATGATGATATTAATGATAACAAAGTTAGAATTGCCTACGGAAACTTAGGTGGAGCAGTAGGAATAATTATAAATACACTACTGTTCCTTATTAAATTATTCGTAGGATTATTTGCAGGATCTATTGCTATAATTGCTGATGCATTTAACAACTTGTCAGATGCAGCTTCATCTATAATAACTATTATAGGATTTAAAATGGCCAATAAACCTGCTGATGCCGAACATCCTTTTGGTCATGGAAGAATTGAGTATATTTCAGCTCTTGTAGTTTCCTTTATGGTTATGCTGGTTGGATTTCAATTTGTTAAAACTTCATTTTCTAAAATATTAAATCCAGAAGCAGTAACCTTTGAAATTATGCCTTTTTTACTTTTATTAATATCCATAGGATTTAAAATTTGGCTTTCAAAATTTAATAAAAATTTAGGCAACAAGATTAATTCATCAGCCCTTAAAGCTGCTGGAACCGATGCTTTAGGTGATGTATTTACTTCTACCACTGTTGTGATTTCCTTCTTTGCATCTAACTTTACTAGCCTCCCAATTGATGGCTATATTGGTGTTTTAGTTGCTCTTGTGATTATTTATTCAGGTTTCAGCTTAATAAAGGAAACTATCAGCCCTCTTCTAGGTGAAGCACCTGATGCTGAGTTAGTTCAGCAAATAAATGATATGGTTTTATCTTATGAACATATTTCCGGTGTCCATGATTTAGTGATTCATAATTATGGTCCTGGAAGGATTATGGCTTCAATTCATGCAGAAATCCCTGCTGACATCAATATTATGACTATCCATAATATTATTGATAGTGCTGAAAGGGAAATTTCTCAAAAGCTTGGTGTATATTTAGTAGTCCATATGGACCCCGTTTCTGTTGATACTGATGAAATATCATCCACAAGAAAATATATTGAAGAGGTTTTAAAATCATATTCAATAGTTAAATCTTATCATGACTTTAGAGTTATTGGTGATGAAAAACATAAAAATATTATCTTTGATGTAGTTGTTGATTCAAATGAATTTACTAATAACTTTCAATCAGAAAACTTAAAGGAATCTATAGAAAGCTCAGTAAAACTAGGTCATCCAACTTATAATTGTATAGTAACTATAGATCTTCAACTTCATTAAAATAATCATACAAAAAAACAGTAGATAGATTTGCATTTTACACAAATCTATCTACTGTTCCTTTTGGCTTTAAGGCCAACTTTCATTTTATGTTCAATAATTAATTTTGAACAATTTAAAACATATTACTATTTTCAGTTATAAAATCATTTTGGCTTTCTATATATTCAACTAAAGCTTTTATATTCTCTTTAGAACACTCACATAAAGCTTTTTTATACTCTTTAGCTGATTCTCCATTCATATATTTTAATGGTAATCTATTATCTAATAACTGCTTCAAGTAAATAAATCTACCTATTCGCCCATTTCCATCTTGGAAAGGGTTAATACGTTCAAATTCAAAATGAAATCTTGCTATATCTTCAATAGTAACATTTGTTGATCCACCACTATATCAAACGTATAAAATGAGTTTACTGTTTCCTGAACATCATCTAACGTATGTGTACCTTGTACTATATTTTTTTCGAATAACAATTGTAATGCATCTGTTGTAAAGGTACTTCCCTCAATTTTCTTTTAAATTATAGAAATATTGCTGCTCCTTTAATTTTAAATAAGCAATATTATCCTTCATATTTCTTTTTTCATACCAATTAATAACTGTTGGCAATGCTAAAACAAAACCACTATTAATCAATTCCTTTAATTTATTTATTAAAGCAATTTCCTCCAATGATATTACATTATTATTGATTACTTCATCTAATTTCTTTTTTAGATAAATATATTTACATTTAGTAACTCCAATCTTTCTACCTATAAGAGATGTTTCAAAGGCCTCTTGATAGGCTGGTTCCTTATATAAATTATTATTATAAAGATAGTATGCTAGGTTGCCATAGCATTCTGAATTACCACAGTCTATTCCATTTAAAAATAACTGCACTATTTCTTGCTGATTATAGTTTATAATCCTTTCACTACCTAATAATCCTTTTAAATTATAGGCAGTACCTTCATCTATTTCTTCTACTTCATTTAATATCTCATAAGCCCTTTTACTATCTTGCTCTATACCAATTCCTTTAAAGCAATAGTAAGCAAGCTTACACTTTCCTCTTAGAGCATCAACATCAATAAGCTTAAACACATAATAAAGAGCTCTTATCTCTTCATCTTTTCCACCAATAGCCTTTTCATAAATCTCTATGAGCTTTTCCAATGATTCTATATCATTTTTTTCAGCGCTCTTCTCATACCATTTAATGGCTAAATCTATATCTTGTTTCACAAAAAAACCCTTTAAATACCATTCTGCAATCTTATTCATAGCCTTTATATATTCACTTTCTGCTGATAAACCGTAATAATAGTACGCCTTTTCATTATCCTTTTTAACAGCTATGCCCTTTTCGTAAATATACCCATACTGAAAAACTGATTCTGTGAGCCCATGTTCTGCACCAAAGTTTATATATTCAAGTAACTTTTGCTCATCTATGACCTTTCCCTCATTAAATTCATTAAGACTAATAAAAGCTAAATATTCTGCTGCATATGGTGATTTTAACTCATATGCACTTAAAAACAGTTCCTTAGCTATTTCTTCTGTTTTTTCCTTAAATTTATTAAGTCTTAAATATGCTACTCCTAAAACATACATAGCATGTGGAGCATTGTTTTTAGCAGCAACTTCCATATACTTAATAGCTTTATTTAAGTCACGACTAACCCCTTCTCCATTATAATAAATCACACCTAACCTTTGAGTACATCTTAAATCGCCAAGTTCATGGCCTTGCTCATAAAAGTATATGGCTTGTTGCACTAAATTCTCTTCTTCATATATCTTTCCAACTTTAAAATATAGTTGAAAACTTCCATAATCAATACTTACGGAATACAGCTCCAATGCCTTCTTCCTGTCCTCTTCCACATATAATCCTTTTAAATACATATCTGCCAATGATTCAATACAATTTAAATCACAAGCTTCATATCCTTTCATCAGATACTTAAAAGCTTTTTCATAATTCATATCATAACATATGCCTTCTAAATATGATTTTCCTACTATATAATACGCATCTTCATAGCCATTTTCCGCTGCCCTCTCAATCCAATAATAAGCTTTAAAATTATCCTTTAGGCATCCTTCACCGTTTTTGTACATAAAGGAAATGGCATATTGCGCTGCCCCTAAATCCATTTCAGCACTCTTCTTATACCAATAAAAAGCCTTCTCATAACTTTTCTCTACACCTAAGCCTAGATAATATATCCTACCAAGCTGGTAAAAAGCTGGTAAATATTCGTTTTCTGCACTTTTTTGAAACCATATCATGGCAGCAGTATTATTCCTTTTAACACCTCTACCATTAATATATAGTAATCCTAAAGCATTTTGCGAAAAAGCATTACCTTTTAATGCAGCTTTATAGTACCAACTAAAAGCTGCTAAAAAATTTCTTTCTACAGAATAGCCCTTTTCATAAAATAATCCTAAATATGCTTCACCATATTCATCACCAAATTCTGCTGCCTTATAAAAATATTGCATAGCCTTTTTATAGTCTTGTGATACATCTTTTCCAAAATAATATTTTTCTCCTTCTTCTACTAAAGCAGCTGCCTTTACCTTTATGTCTTCATCTTCAAAGGTATTCATACTCTTTATTAAACTATCAAAATCATTTTTTTTATTACTAAACTTATCAAATATTTCTTTATATTCATCACTTAAATTTTCTCTTAAAAACTGATAATTTTCCTCTCCATAAGTTAAGACAAGCCAAATTATAAGTTCATATATTTCTCTAAAGTTTTCATCAGCTAATCTTTTTATCTCTATCTCATCATAAAAATAATCTTCTTTAGTGATAATTCTCTCTTCATATAGCTCAACATTTCTTAATGCCCCAAATAGCATTTCTTCTACATATTCGTCTACAAGTCTTGCTTCCTTTAAAAGCCTTACATTATCATAAAAGCTTAAGTTCTTTTCATAATAAACTTCATTATTAAAATAGATATAGTACACTATATCCTTTAGTAATTTTCTTTGATTGTTAAATATCTTCCTGGGTTCATTATCTTCAATAAAAATTTTCATATCATCATATAATCTTCTAAATTCTAACTCTAAAAAATTATATACAGTTTTCTTCGACATATTACCCTGCCTGCCATTAATCCTACTATTATTCTATTATAAAACGTATAAAAAAGAACACTTATAAAATATAAGTGTCCCTTTTATTACCACTATATACTCCCTCCCCATAGAAAGTTTATAGTACCTTTGATAGAAATTCTTTTGTTCTTTCATTTTTTGGATTTTCAAAAAACTCCTGTGGCTTTTCGCTTTCTAGTATATTTCCTCCATCCATGAATACAATTCTATCACCAACTTCTTTAGCAAAGCCCATTTCATGAGTTACTACCACCATTGTCATTCCTTCACTAGCCAGATTCTTCATTACATTTAAAACTTCCCCAACCATTTCCGGATCTAGTGCTGATGTTGGTTCATCAAATAACATCACATCTGGTTCCATAGCTAACGCTCTTGCTATAGCAATTCTTTGTTTTTGTCCACCTGAAAGTTGTGCTGGATATGCATCCTTTTTATTTTCAAGCCCTACCTTTTCTAATAACCTTATTGCTTTTGCTTCTGCATCACTTTTCTTCATTTTTTTCACCTTAATTGGTGCTATAGTTATATTTTCTAACACTGTTTTATGTGGAAATAAATTAAATTGCTGAAAAACCATCCCCATTTTTTCCCTTAATTTATTTATATTCACTTTCTTATCAGTTATGTTTTTACCTTCAAAAATTATTTCTCCACCTGTAGGTTCCTCCAGTAAATTTAAACATCTTAAAAATGTACTTTTTCCTGAACCAGATGGCCCTATTACCACTACAACTTCACCTTTTTTTATATGCTCATTAACACCTTTAAGGACCTTATTTTTGCCAAAGCTCTTTTCAAGATTATTAACGTATATCACTTACCTTCATCCTCCTTTCAATTAAAGAAATAACCCTACCTAAAGTAAAAGTTAATATAAAATAAAATCCAGCTGCTACTATTAATGGTTCTAAAGATCTATATGTAGAGCCTTGAACTATTTTTGCTGCATACATAAGCTCTCCAACACCAACAACTGAAGCCATTGATGATTCTTTAATTACTGTTACAAATTCATTTCCTATAGCAGGAAGTATATTTCTTATGGCTTGAGGTACTACAATAAGTATCATTGCTGTGCTCTTTTTCATTCCTAAACTTCTTGCAGCTTCCATCTGCCCCTTATCTACTGCATCAATACCAGCCCTTACAATTTCAGAAACATAAGCTGCCGAATTTAGTGCTATAGCTATAAATGCTGATTGTAATGCAGTTAAATCAATGCCTAAAAATGGTTCTGCTCCTGCATAAACAATAAATATTTGTAATATCATAGGTGTCCCTCTGATAATTTCTATATATGCTACTGCAAGTATCTTTAATGGTTTAATTTTCCATATATGAAAATTAGAGCTTTTCATATAAAATAGTATAGAACCAAAAATAGCACCAAATAATACTGCTACAAAAGAAATTAATAATGTATATTTAATGCCTTTAAAATAATATGGCATATATTCTGCTATAAAGCTAAAATCTAAATTCATATTTTAAACCACCTAACTATTCTTCTACTGCTTCCGATGATAATATAGTAGCTTCTTCTATATATTTATTCATAGTTCCATCTTCAGTAATTCTTGAAATAACTCCATTAACTATTTTAACTAAGTCTTCATTTCCTTTTGCTATAGCTATAGCATTACCACTATCTGTTTCTTCATAAACTGGCTTTCCTACTGCTAACTCAGGATTATTTTTAACAGCCATTTGTGCCACGCCTACTTCCATAACTACTGCATCTACTTTACCTGATTTTAATTCTAGAATTAAATTATTTACATTAGATAATAATTGAAGATTTGCATCTTTAATTAACGTAGATGCTAATTCTGCTTGAGTTGAACCAAGCTGAGCTCCAACTTTTAAACCATCTAAATCCGAGAAATTAGTATATTTATCTGCATCTTCAGCTCTTACTAAAATCCCATGGTTAGCTGTATAGTATATATCTGAAAAATCTACTGCTTTTTTTCTTTTCTCTGTAGGATTCATCCCTGAAATAACCATATCTACTTTTCCAGCTGGTAATGCAGTTATTAAAGCATCAAAATCCATTTCTTTAATTTCTAATTCTACATCAAGTTCATCAGCAATTTCTTTCGCTAAGCTCACATCAAAACCAACTATCTTATCTTGTCCATTTTCAATTATATGAAATTCATATGGTGCATAATCTGCACTTAAACCTACTACAAGCTTACCACTTTCTTTTATTGAGTCTAACACACCAGTGTCTTCTTTTTTCGTCGCACTATTTCCGCATCCTGCAAGGCCTACAGCCATAATTGAAATTAAACCTGTTACAATAACATTTTTAATTATACCTTTTTTCATATTAAATACCCCCATAAACTTATGCATATTTATCTTTTTCACACGCATAATTATACATCAAGTATTAATATTTATGCAATAGTTTTTTTTATATTTTCATAATAATTTTCCAATTGTTACTTTTTTATATATTTTTGAATACACTATAATGTATAACATTAACATTTTTATAGGAGTGATATAATGTCCAAACCTAAAGAAATAAATTTATTCCCAGGTTCAAACACCTCAAAAGGGTTTTATTCATTTTATAGGTATATACTTACTCAAGATAATGCCAATCGCATTCTTTGCTTAAAAGGAGGACCTGGCACTGGAAAATCATCACTTATGAAGAAAGTAGGAAAATATTTTTTTGATAAAGGCTACAATATAGAATATCACCATTGTTCATCTGACTCTAATTCATTGGATGGAATAGTTGTAAAAGAACTAAATGTAGCAATATTAGATGGTACCTCTCCCCATATTGTGGATCCCATAACTCCTGGCGCAGTAGATGAAATAATTAATTTAGGTGATGCATTAGATATAGATAAATTAACACCTCATAAAAAAGAAATCATTGCTCTCAATAGAGAAATAAGCAAAAACTTCAAGAGAGCTTATAGATTTCTAGGTTCTGCAAAATATATACATGATGATTGGAGCAACATCAATTATGAATCTCTTGATTCAACAAAAATATCTAATTTTATACAAAACTTAAAAAATAATATTTTTAAACGAGATAAAAGCGGATATGGAGATGAAAGACATCTATTTTCAACAGCCATAACTCCTAGTGGTATAATTACTTATACAGAAAACATAGTGGAAGATTATAAAACTAAGTATGTCTTAATGGGAGGACCAGGATATGGGAAAACTGAAATATTAAAATATATCGGTTCTTGTGGTCAAAAGAAAGGATATTATATTGAATATATGCATGACCCTTTCATTCCTGAAAGAATCGAACACTTACTTATTCCAGAGCTAAATACCTGCATATTAACCAATAATGAAATAAGTAAATGTAACTTTTCACAAATAGATTATAACTTATCAGATTACTCTAAATATGCCATAACTGGCGATAAATTAAGTGAAATAGAATATAACTCCAAACTATTTTATAACTTGATAGCTAAATCTGTAAAACTCATTGATAAGGCACATACTCTTCATGATGAACTGGAAACTTACTATATATCAGCAATGGATTTTTCAATTGTTGATAACATTTATGACAGTGTAATTAAAAAATTAGAAAAATATTACGTATAGTAAAATATTTGTAATCATTTACATCTACCCTTAATATATTATTATATAAGAAAATAAATTAAAGTTAATGAAGGGAAGCTTGTTTATGAAAAGCAAATATGCTTATGAAGCAAAAGATAAAAACATAACACCAGCTTCTTGGTTTATGTTTTTAGGAATATGTAATGACTGCCGCTATACAGCAGAAGAGTGTTCACTTTTAAGGAAAATAGAAAACCTTTTTAATTATTTATACTAATAAATTAGTATAAATAATTAATGATGAATTATGAATGATGAGTGATGAATTAAGGAACTTCCTAGAGAGTTTCTTAATTCATCATTTATTTAAGTATGAATATTTTAATTTTTCACATCTATCTAAAAGTTAGTAATCTACCTTATTTATTACCTTCACTATACCTATTGATAATAAAAGTATATATATTACTGCCATACCTAGACTAATTATCATCGAAATGTTAAATGATGGAATACCTTGTTCAAAAAATGATAGGATTCCTATTGGTGATATATATTTAAACTTTGTTAATGTATCTATGATTCCAAATAATATTATTACTCCAATAGATGCTCCAATAATAACATTTGGTGATAGTTTTGTTAGAGAAATTAAGCTTATTATTAATGAAAATGCCACTGCTGGAATGACAGATATAAAATATAATACTAAAACTTCTAGTAATTCAGCTACTGGTATTGATCCTCCAAATGCAATTTGTCCTAATATTAGTGATAATATAAAGTTTATACTTACTATTATTGTAGAAACTAACATCATAAATAATACTTTCCCTAAATATAGTTGTGTCACTGTTGTGTTTGTTAATAATGCAAATTTTAGATTTCCACTTTTATAATCATTTGAAAATACATTTACAGCTATTATTGAAATAAATATTAGATATATGGAAAAGTACGGTTTATATATAAAATCTAATAGAAACATTTTTGAAAATGTTACTCCATTAAAATTTTGAAGTATTGTTATAAATTCTTGTGAATATGTTTCTCTCCTGGCATCCCCTGTCATTACATTGTTTATCATATCCTTATATGCTATTACTCCTAAAATAACAAGTACAAAAATCACCCCTAACATTATATACAATTTTTTTTCATTTATAAATTTAATTGTTTCATTTTTTAAAACATTTAACATCTTAATCAATTTATTGTATCCTCCTTTATAACACCATATCTTTTTTCTTAAATATTTTTATACTACTTAAAACTAAAAGTAATATATAGGAACAACTTAAAACAACAGCTATTATCATCATCTTATTACTTATATCTCCTAATAATTTATACCCATAACTTATAAGTGATGTAGGTGTTATTCCTAATATTTTTGAATTAATTGAATCTATCATAAGTGATACTATTAATACTGATATGGATATTCCAATAGTTTGATTAAAATTATCTACCATTAATGATATTACTGATGTTACTAGTACAATAGGTAACATACCAAAGGCTGTTATTATATAGGCATTCATTACTTTAATATACTCACCTAAAAATATATTACTGAAGTCACCAGCCAAAATTCCTCCCACTATTGAAAATATAATGAACATAACTAATGTATTAATTAATGTTATAATGATTAAGTATAATATTTTTCCTAAAATCACATCTTTCTTATCTATTTTTGATATTAAGAAAAACTTCATTACTCCACTTGAATAATCATCCGCTATTACAGAAGCAGTTACTATAATTAAAAGTATAGGTGTTAGTATTTTCATAAGTATAAATGTCAAATTGTATTTTAAAAACTGTATTAATCCATCTTCAATTGTTAAATCTAATATATTAATTTTTATAATTACTCCTATAACAGATATTATTAATGTTAGAAAAATTAAATAAGCTAATATTTTTCCTTTAGTTAAACTTTTATATATCTCATTTTTAAAAACATTAAGCATATTTATCCTCCAAACCTAGTACTCGAAGATAATATTCTTCTAAGCATTTACAGTTACTTTTTTTAATAAGATCTTCTGTATTACCCTCTACCAATATTTCACCATTATTTATTATTGATATTCTATTACATAAATTTTGAACCTCACTTAAAATGTGAGAGCAAACTATAAAGGTTACATTCTCTGTCTTTGCAAGATACCTTATAATGTTTCTTATTTCTATTACACCTTGTGGATCTAATCCATTTGTTGGTTCATCTAAAATTACTATTTTAGGATTATTTAAAAATGCCCTTGCAATAGCTAAACGTTGTTTCATTCCTAGAGAATAATTTGATACCTTCTTATTTTTAGCATTGCTTAATCCTACTAACTCTAAAACTTCATTTATTCTATTATCATCTTTTTGATAAAGATTTGCATAAAGCTTTAAATTTTTATATCCTGATAAATATCCATAAAAGCTTGGTGCCTCAACCATAGCCCCTACAAATTCTATTGCATTTTTTCTTTGTGATACTATATCATATTTATTTATTAAAGCTGTCCCTTCAGTTGGTTTAACTAATCCTAAGATCATTTTTATTGTTGTACTCTTTCCAGCTCCATTTGGTCCTAAGAATCCATAAATATCTCCTTCTTTTACTGATATATTAACTTTATTTACAACTTTAGTATCCTTAAATACTTTAGTTAAATCCCTAGTTTCAATTATATTCCTCATATCCAAATTCCTCTTTTCTTTTCTATATCTAAATTTTAAACGTAATTTTAATACTAAAATATTTATTTACTTCAATTACAACTATACCTGCCTAAACGTTAAATTTTTACGATTATTTATATATTTTTTAATTATTATTTCTAAAAAAAAATGAGCATTACTCTCATAACTGCTCATTTTCAATCTCTATTCTATCCTATGATTATAAACCTCTTTATTTTACTTACTACAAATAACAAAATTATAATAATATAAAACTTTATGGCCCATAAAGATTCTATAAAATTATCAGATATCTTTAAATTTGTTATAAATATAGTATATGCGTTAAAAACCTGACTTCCAAATATATATACCATAATTCCTATTGATAAAAGGAAATAAATGAAATATACTGCTTTAAACTTTACTTTTTTTCCCAATACCATATTTTTAAAATCTACAAAAGATTGTTTTCTTAAATTAGGCTTTTTCATTAAAGTTGATAATATAAAATATCCATCTAAAGGTAGTAAAGGAAATAAATTTGATATTATTAATACAAAATTTACATAAAAACTTAGTAAAAATAATTTACTTATTATTTCTGAAGCCCCAAATTGCCCCATAATATTGTATATTATAATACTTAAACTTGCTAAAAATAGATTTGAAACTATTCCCGCTGACCATATTTTTATCCTTGTTTTAGGATTTACAGTATATATTCCAGGTATTTTTAAATATACAATTGGAGTTATACATAAATATAATGATATTACTAACTGCTTTGGTATAAGACCATATTTATAAGCTACTACCCCATGTGATATTTCATGTATAAACATGCTTATTCCCATAATTATAAGCGTTGCAACAAAAATAAAAATATGATTATTACTAAGCTCAAATATATTTAAGTTTTTTATATGTGATAAAATATTTCCATACAATAATGCTATTGCTGACAGTATTATAACTATAACTTTAAATGGATTAACTAATACTTTTAGCCTCTTAAATATATTTTCATATCTCAATAATTCATACTTTACTAAGTTTAAAGAAAGTATGTCAAATTCTCCTCTTTCAACTTTTTTTTCATCTATTTCTTCTAATAATGCTGCTTTTTCAAGTATTTTGACTAATTCTTGAACATTTATTTTACATTTTATCTTTTCTCTAACTAATTGCTCTACTTCATCTATTGTATTTTTTCCATTAAGCTGCTTTATTGTATAAAGAATTGCATCCTTATTACTCTCTTTTACTTCTATATATTTGTCTTTTTCAATATTTCCTATAGAATACACATCATCTTTATCATCATAATGATATAATAAAGAACAACTAATATTATTTAATGCAATTGGCTTATAACTCATACTACCATCTCCCTTTAATTAGCTGAAGCCAATTCTAATATTACTTTTTCTGTAATACTTCTATACATAATGCAATCCTCTTCTTTTGTATCATGTATATTTCCTGTTTTAAAATAATTTGATCCTATGCAACCTGTACATATTTTATTATTAAAGCAATTTTCACACTTAGAGTCTTTAAATTTACTAAATGACTCTAACTTATTTATAATATTTTTATACTGTACTCCATCAAAAACCTCTGAATCATATACATTTCCAATTTTAAATTTTTCAATATCTGTTAACATAAAACAAGGATATATATCTCCTAATACTGAAAATGAATAATTTGATATTCCGGCTTCACATATATATTTATTTGTCTTTCTTAAATTTAAAGCTTGTATTACTCTTGTTATTAATGAGTATGTATAATCCTTATTGTTATTTACTTTTTCTTCAAATATATCTTTAACAGACTCTTTGAATGCATCTGTATTTTTCAACGTAAAATTACTATCTTCATCTCCACTAACAGGTACAAGATGAATATTGTCCACCTTTATATCATCTTTAATATATTTAACTACATCTTTAACTGATAAATTTTCCTCAACATGTGCACTATTATAAGTAACTTCAATTCCTTGTGGCTCATTTGTTTTGGATTGAAGCTTTTTAATATTATTTAATATAGTACTTGTAGTTCCCTTACCGCTTTTAAATATTCTCATCTTATCATTTACTTGCTCGGGCCCATCAAAACTTACTGTAACTTGTATTTTATTATCATTAATTAACTTAATAAATCTATCACTGACATTTGTTCCATTTGTGACAGTTCCGTAAGTTGGTATATAATCAATTTCTTTCTTTTCAAATTTTTCTTTAAAATATTTACACACAAACTCTATTACATCTAAATTAAACGTTGGTTCCCCACCAAAAAATTAAATTTTTCTACTATTTCGCTTTCACTTTTACCTTCTATGATGCTTTCTACTATTTCTTTACTTATATCATTAATCTTATAAAATCTTAAGGAATCAGGAAAAAACATTACTTTTTTATTATCGTCCTCTATAAAATGAATTCTCATACTTCCCCCTCTAAAATATTTTTCTTTTTTATATCACTAATCTTTGCTAATGATATACAAAAGAATTTTTATTGATTCAAATTACCAGCAAACTATTCCCCAGCATCCACTTCCACAAACTATACCAATTCCTGGTGTAACTGTCTCTTCTAATGTTGTAACCTCTTCTAGTAAAATTTCTTTTACTTCTACCTCATTCACATTTAATTCCTTTACATCATTGTTTAATTTCATTTTTTATTCCTCCTAATTTTTACTTTTTTATTTCTGTAATAAACTTACAAACTTAGTATAAATCTTTTTCGCATATTATTACCATTTATTTCCCCATCTATGCTTTTATTATGTTTCTCGTGTTATTTTTTACGTTTGGGAACTAAATTTAAACAAATACTCACTATTTGTATTTTTAATTTATTCCATTTTTTTAAATAAAATGATATAATTCTTAACAAGGAGGTAAATTATGTTAAATATAGTAATTTGTGAAGATGATAATATTCAACGTTCTACCATTGAAAAATTTATTAAAAATTCCATTGCTAAAAATGATTATTCATTTAGAATTAAACTATCTACTGCTAATCCTGAAGATGTATTGAAAAATATAGGAAGTGGTGATATATACTTTTTAGATGTTGATCTTAATAATAAAATTAATGGATTTAAGCTTGCAGAAAAGATTAGAGATATTGACTCTTTAGGATACATAATATTTATAACAACCCATTCTGAACTTACTTATCTTACTTTTAAATATCGAGTAGAAGCAATGGACTTTATATTGAAAGATAATGTTAATGAAATAGACTTTCGTATTAATGAATGTTTATCTCATATACATAAACATATTAATAAGGAAAAATCAGATGTTAAAACTTTAACTCTTACTTTAGATGATAGAATTATAAAAATACTGTTAAAGGATATTGTATTTATTGAAACATCTACTAATTCTCATAAAATAATTATTCATGAGTCTAATAGAAAAACTGAAATATTTACTACCTTAAAGGAGATTTCTAAAAATCTTGATGATAGATTTTATAGATGCCATAGAGCTTATATAGTAAATAAAAATAGAATTAAAGAAATTAATAAAATTAATAGAATAGTCTATATGGATAATGGTGCTGAATGTTTAGCTTCATTTAGGTTAATTAAGGGGTTATATGAATAGCGATGTTATGAGTGAATTAATTAGACAAGCATTGTTTTTCTTCTTTAGTATTATACTTTTAATTTCATATATGATATTTAGAAAGATACATTACAATACTAAAACATTTTTTACTTATTTATTTTTTTCACTAATCATATCATTAGCTTTATTTAGAGTTAGTGGTGGAATATCTATATTGTTATTATTATTTATTTTAATCAAACTTGATATATACTTTAATAAAATTAGCAAGGTTCTTGCAATATTAACTTCAATCTTAGTTTTGATAAATTATTTTATATCTGATGCTATAGTGAACTTATTTTTAAAAGCATTCATAAATACATCATTGAATAGTACATTATTTATTAGTTATATTATTTTATCTAGTATTTTAGCAATGATTTTATCCATTATATTAAGTAAATTATTAAATATAAATTGCTTTAATTATATTTTAAATTATAAAAACTTTAAATTTAATAAACAGATGTTTTTAATATTAACTATATTATTTTCTTTATTTTCCATTGCTATAACATTTATAACTTATAATATCTTAAATATAAATGACATAAGAATATATGCAATAAACTTTATTTTGTTTGTTTCATATTTAACTTGCAATATACTAATGAGCTATTTTTATAATCAGTATTTAATTAAACAAACAGAACTATTTAATAATAAAATGGATATGGAAAGATTGCAGGAATATACAACTAATGTAGAAAATCTTTATAATAACTTACGTACTTTTAAACATGATTATAAAAATATTTTATTAACACTAAATCATTATATAGAAAATAAAGATATTGATTCTCTAGAAAAATATTATAAAGAAAATATTCTTGAGACAGGACTACTTGTTGATACTAAGGACTATAAGGTTAAACTAAAAAATCTTAAAAACATTCCTATTAAATCCTTGGTTCTTGCTAATATTGCAAAAGCTGAAAGTCAAAATATAAATATTGATATTGAGGTTATGGAACCAATTCTTCACTTTAATATTAATACTGTAGATTTAAGTAGATTACTTGGAATATATATTGATAATGCCATTGAAGAGTGCGAATTTACTAAGGAAAAAAAGCTAAGCATAGCCTTTATTTTAAGAGGACTTAGTACAGTTATTGTAATTCAAAATAGCTGTAGAGATAATATTCCTCTATTTAAAATAAATGAAAAAGGTTTTTCTACTAAAGGTGAAAATCGTGGTTTAGGTTTATATAATGCAAAAAAAATCGTCGATAAATATGAAAACTGCTTAGTTAATACTAATATAGAAAATAATATTTTCACTTTAGAACTTTGGATAAGAAATTAAATTAACCGTGGTTTATTTAAAAAGAAAACCACGGTTAATTTATTTTCCACCAATTATTTTATTTTCTTAAGCTTTCATTTCTAACTATTACATCATAACCTGTATATGCCATTGCTAAAGCAGCTATTAATAATCTATCATGTGCTTTTTTTGTTGTAGTAGCCTTTGCCATTTCAACACTATGACCTATCATAGGACAATCTGTTATTCCTATATATGGGTGTATAGTTGGTGCAACATGACTTACATTTCCTATATCACTTGAGCCACCTGTAGCTTTACCTGGATTTATATCTGTAATACCTAATGCTCTTAAGTTCTCATTAAACATCTCTGATAATTTTTCATTAGTCTTTAAATCATCATAAGGTAATTCATATCTTTCCATTTCAAGAGTTGCCCCAGTCATTAAAGCTGCACCTTCTGCAATCTTCTTAACTTTTTCTATAACTTCAGTTACTCTTTCCTTAGTAGAAGCTCTAAAATAAAAATCAGCAACTGCTTCATCTGGAACTATATTAGCTGCAACTCCACCTTTTGTTATTATTCCATGCATTTTAACATCTGGTGTTACATGTTGACGAAGTGCATCTATTCCATTAAATAATTGAATAACGCTATTTAATGCATTGATTCCTTTCTCTGGACAAGATGCTGCATGAGCTGTTTTACCTTTATATATAAATCTTATTGGATATAAAGCACTGCTTGATCCACTTGCTCTAGTTTCTCCATCTGGATGAACTATCATTGCTGCATCTAATTCATCAAATACACCAGCTTCTGCTAAAATAACTTTTCCCCCATTAGTTTCTTCTGCTGGAGTTCCGTATACTATAATCTTTCCACCAATTTCATCTAAAACTTTACTTAAAGCTACTGCTGCACCTGATGATATAGCACCTATCATGTTATGTCCACATCCGTGTCCTATTTTAGGTAATGCATCATATTCACATAAATACCCTATAGTCATTCCTGGTTTTCCACTATCAAAAGTTGCTTTAAATGCTGTATCCATATCTGCTATTGGACACTCTACTTGGAAATTATGCTCTTTTAAAAATGTAGTTAATGCTTCAACTGCCTTGTATTCTTTATTTCCTAATTCCGGATTATTGTATATATAATCACTAATTTTAGCTAATCTTTCTTTAATTAATTGACCTTCGTTATATATTATAGTCTTCATTTCTTTTTTCCTCCTATATTTAAATTAATTGTAAGGCAATTTATTTAAGTAAAAGCTAAAAGTGAAAAGATAAAAGTTACTGAATTTATTCCTTAACTCCTACCCCTTCACTCTTAACCGTTAACTTTTAACTTCTTAAGCCCAACCCATCAACATAGCACAAGTTATAAATATTATAGCTAGTGCAAATAATATAATTTGTAATGGCATTATCCACTTAAACCATTTAGAATATGGTACTCCAGCCATTCCTAAACATGCCATTAATACTCCTGATGTTGGGAAAATAGCATTTGAGAAACCATCTCCTAATTGGAATATTAATACTGTTGTTTGTCTTGATATTTCAAGCAAATCACCTAATGGTGCTAATATTGGCATAGTTAATGCTGCTTGTCCTGACCCTGAAATAACGAAGAAGTTTATAAACATTTGAACTGGTAACATTACACATGCAGCTAGTAATGATGGTAATTTACCTATAAATGATGATAAACCAAATAATATTGTATCTATGATTTGAGAATTTTCTGCTATTATTACTATAGCTCTTGCAAACCCTATTACCATTGCAGCTCCAATCATATCTTTGGCTCCATCTATAAATGCTTCTGCCATTTCATCAGCTTTTAATCCACCAACTATTCCTGCAAATATTCCAGTTATTAAGAATACTGCAGCTATTTCTGGAATCCAGAATCCTTCTTTTAATACTCCCCATATGATAACTGCTAAACAAACACCAATTGAAGCAATTATTATTTTATGTGCAAATGTAAATTTAATTTCTTCATTTTTATTTTCTTTTAATTTTTCACGTTTTTCTTCATCTAATTTATACACTGGGCTAAGCTCAGGATTCTTCTTAATTTTTTTTGCATAAACCATTAAGAATATAACTGCTACTGTTGTAGTTATAACCCATGTAATAGTACGATATACTACTCCTGAGAATAAAGGTATTTCAGCTATAGATTGCGCTATTCCTACTGTAAATGGATTAAGCATAGCTGTTGCAAACCCTATAATACACCCTAAATAACTTATTCCCACTGATAATATACTATCAAACCCTAAAGCAAGCATTAACGGAAGTAATATTGTTATAAATGGTATAGCTTCTTCAGTCATACCAAATGTTGCTCCTCCAAGAGAAAATAAAGTAAATATAATAGGAATTATTAATAACTCATTTCCCTTAAAAATATTAACAACCTTAGCTATAGCTGAGTCTATTGCCTTTGTTCTAGTTATTAAACTAAATGCACCCCCAACTATAAATAAGAATGCTATAATTTCTGCTGATTGTTGAATTCCTTCTACTGGTGCTTGCATCACTTGGAACAACCCTTGTGCTTCATTTTCAACATACTGAAATGAACCATTTAAAACTACAGTTCTAATTTGTCCATTAACTTCAGTAGCTACTCTTTCATATGTACCACCTGGCACTATATATGTTGCTATTGCCATTAAAATTATTATTGAAAAAATAATAACTAATGTATGTGGAACTTTTATTCCACCATTAAATCTTTTCCAGAAACCTTGTCTTTCTTTACCTGATACATTTTGCATTATTTTAAAATCCCCCTATTTATAATATTTTGTCACAATAGTTTGAAAAAAATAATTTTTTAAAAAATTTTAACTAATAAGTAATAGCTATTCACATTTAATTTTAAAATAATAAAAAAGCCTTGAGCTTCTCACTCAAGACTATATAATCACTAAAATACCAAATATTATAATAAAAGTATTATTATCAATAATATAATCGTTAAGTAATAGCTCTTCACAAATTAATTTGTGACAGTTTTATGTATATTTTACATAACCCCAACACTACAGTTTCAAAGCATCAACTATATGTTTCGGCGAAATTTCCTTTCAATTTACATCTTTGTGCTTACCTCCGTAAATCTACTCTTAAATATCGCAACCTCTATCAACTTCATAATATAATTCTCTCTTAACAATATACAACTTTTTTTCTTAAATGTAAAGTATATTTTCTGCATAATTATAAATTTTTCGTGCTTTTATATTATATTTCATCAATATTTTTTTAATTTATACTACTTTTATAATACATAAAACTATATTAAGTATAAATTATTTTTCCCTATAATTTATAATTTTAAGTTGATGTAAAGCTCTAGTTGCCATAATATATTTTACTAAATCATCAGTGTTATCATCAAAATTTACAACTACAACTCCATCAAACTCAAGACCTTTAGCATAATAAGAAGGTACTATAACTTTTCCCCCTCTATAAATTATATCTGCTTTATCAAAAGCCATTATTTTAGTGAACTTTTTAAGTTCTGGTGCTATTATTTGAAGTTCATTTTTATCTTTTGTTATAACAGCTATATTTTCATAGTTTTCATCATCATATTCTTCTAAGGTTTCTAGAATAGTATCAATTAAATCTTCTTTATCATTAATTTCAATTTCTTCCACATCATATTTACCTTTTCTTACAAATGGAACTATAGCATTTTCATCTAATAATTTACTTGCATATTCCATAATTTGTTGTGTTGACCTGTAACTCTTATTTAAATCAAATCTCTTAACAAATTTTCCATAAATATCTTCTAATCTTAACATGGCAGGTACTTCATCAATCTTTACAAGTCTTTGGTTAACATCACCTACAATAGTATAGCTTCTACAACCAGTTAATCCTTGCAGCACTAAGAATTGAAGCATGCTATAATCTTGAGCTTCATCAATAACTATATGTCTGATTTCTGCCTTAGATTTCTTTCCATCAAGCTTAATCATTAAGTATAGTATTGCTGGAAGATCTAAGTATGATAACATATCTATGTTCATAAACTTCTTATAAATATCAACTATACTTTCATTATCTATCCAATTCTCTAGATCTGCTTTTACATTCATCACTTCTCTTACAACATCTCTGATGTCATTACGTCTTTTAAATTCTAAATTATTTTGCTCAATATTCTTTTCATCATCTGACATTACTTCAAGCTTAGCTTTAAATTCAGCATTTATTTCTCTTACCTTTTCATCTCTCTTATCTTTTAATTTTGATATAAGAACTCTCTTAACTTTTTGACTTCTTCTAAATAAAGGCATATATTTATAGTGTTTTTCAAATAATTCTTCTACTTCATTTAATGATACTATTTCTTCATCAAAGGCATTAAGTGCTTGTAGGTTAAAGTATTCATTTTCAAACTCCATACATTTTTTATCAAGGAACTTAATGAATTCTTCACTTGATTTATACCTGATTTCTTTTACTACTTCTTCATTTCCTTTTAATACTTCTTCTAAATAAGCTGTAAAATCAAGGACATTTTCAGTTAAGCCTATTTCTTTCATGGCAAAACCAGCAAAAGTCTCTTCAGTCACATCACTTTCACCTAAAGTAGGAAGTATTTCACTAATATAATCAACAAATATATCATTAGGACCTAAAACTAATACCTTATTACCTAATTGTTGTCTGTAGTTATATAGAAGATACGCAACTCTATGAAGGGCTATGGTAGTTTTTCCTGAACCAGCAACTCCATTTACCACTACAACCTTCATTCTCTCTTCTCTAATGATATCATCTTGTTCTTGTTGGATTGTCATTACTATATCTTTTAACTTTTCTCCTGAGTTAGAAGAAAGAATCATTTGAAGAATTTCATCTTTAACATCAACTTCTGAATCAAAATATCCCTGTAGAGACCCCTTTTTAATAACAAACTGTCTTCTAGCTAATATGTCAGCTGATAGTTCTCCATCTGGTGTCTTATATGTGGCTGGCCCTAATGACCCTTTATAAAATAATGAAGCTATTGGAGCTCTCCAATCTATTATTATACTTTCAAAAGTAGCGTCTTTAGTAAGCCCATATCTTCCTACATATATTTCTTCTTGACAATCATCTTCATCACTGAAAATTACCTTTCCAAAGTATGGAGTTTCCTTAAGCTTAGTAAGCTCCATTAGCTTTTTATCAATTTGCTTATAATATTCTTCCTTAACATATCTTTCATGATCAAAATACTCCATCAAAGCATCTTCATCATCTTTATGTTCCTCTATAAAGTTTTTTCTATAATCTAATATGTAATTAGCTATCTCTTTTCTTTTTTCTATGTAGTTTAAAACTTCCTCATTTAACGTTTGTAAAGTATAATCTAATCTTTCTTCTTCCTTTAGAAATTGATATTTATCCAAAGTAATACCTCCTTACAATAGTAACTTAAGGAGTTAAGATATACTTATCCTAACTCCTTAAATATATATGCTATTCAATTATCATATCAATTGTACTAGCTACTTCATTTTCTTCTTTTTCTAAATCTAATTTATTTTCTTCTTTTTCCTTTTCTTTAATCTTCTTAAGTTCAGGATACTTTTTATAAATAAATTTTTCAAAATCTGTACCAAAAATAGTTTCTTTTTCTAAAAGATATTCTGATATTTCATCTAAAAGATCTCTATTTTCAGTTAATAATTCAATAGCCTTATTATGACATTGTCTTATTATCTTTAAGATTTCTTCATCAACTAAAGTTGAAGTTGCTTCACTACAGTTTCTTACTGCTCTACCATCTAAATATCTATTTTGAATAGATTCTAAAGCCATCATATCAAATCTTTCTGTCATACCATATACAGTTACCATACTTCTTGCTGATTGAGTCGCTCTTTCAATATCATTTGAAGCTCCTGTAGATACCATGTTAAAAACAACTTCTTCTGCAGCTCTTCCACCAAGCATTACAGTAATTTGATTTAACATTTCTTCTTTAGAAACAAGATATTTTTCTTCTTCTGGTAGTTGCATTGTATATCCTAAAGCTCCCATAGTTCTTGGAACTATCGTAATCTTATGCACTGGATCAGTACCTTCTAATAATCCTGCTACAAGAGCATGACCAACTTCATGGAATGCAACAATTTTTCTTTCTTGTTTAGAAAGGATTCTATCTTTCTTTTCTTTACCAGCTATAATTACTTCCACAGCTTCTTCTAAGTCCTCTTGAACTACTTCATCTCTACCATGTTTAACTGCTCTAATGGCTGCTTCATTTATCATATTAGCAAGATCTGCCCCTACTGCACCTGGTGTACCTTTAGCAATTGAATCTAAATCAACATCATCAGCTAATTTAACATCCTTACTATGAACTTTTAAAATAGCTTTTCTACCAATAAGGTCAGGTCTATCTACAATAACTCTTCTATCAAATCGACCAGGTCTAAGTAATGCCTTATCTAGTATTTCAGGTCTATTTGTTGCTCCTAGGATTACTATTCCTTTTGTTGCATCAAATCCATCCATTTCAGTTAATAACTGATTTAAAGTCTGCTCTCTTTCATCGTTAGATTGCATTTGGTTATCTCTACTTTTACCTATTGAGTCTATTTCATCTATGAAAATAATACATGGAGCATTCTTTTCTGCTTCTTTAAATAAATCTCTAACCTTAGCAGCACCCATACCTACAAACATTTCAACAAAATTTGAACCTGACATTGAGAAGAATGGCACCTTTGCTTCTCCAGCAACAGCTTTAGCTATAAGAGTTTTACCTGTACCTGGAGGCCCAACTAATAATGCACCTTTAGGTAATTTAGCACCTATGCTTGCATATTTTTCTGGATTATTTAAGAAATCTATTATTTCTGTTAAACTTTCTTTTGCTTCATCTTGCCCTGCAACATCATCAAAAGTAACTTTTACATCTGTTTCAACATACATCTTTGCATTGCTTTTTCCCATGTTTATTGGGCCAGCACCGAATTTTCCACCCATTTTTTTAAATAATAATTTAAATAGTAAGAATGTTAACAATATTGGTCCTATATAATAAAGTAATAGCTCCATTATCATTGATTGTTGTTCTGTTATTCTTCCATAATATTGAACATTATTATTTTTTAATGTTTCAACTAAAGAAGGGTCATTAACTTCACCTGTATAAAGCATTTTTCCACTTTCTGAGCTTCCTTCTTTAGGTGTTATTACAAGTGAATCACCTTTAGTTCTAACTTCTGAAATTTCACCATTTTCTACAAGTTGCATAAACTTATTATATGATATTTCTTGTGTTGTCAACATATTCTTTGCATAGTTAAAAGAGTATATAAACATAAATGCCACAATTACGTATATAATTAAATATTTTTTATTATTATTCTTTTTTTGTGGTCCATTAAGATTATTTTTGTTTTCTTCCATTTAAATCATCTCCTATCTGTCTATATCCTTATTCAATTAATCCAAAATCACTAAATGGATAAACTTTTATTACTGCTTTTCCTTCTATATCATTTGCATCAACAAAAGGTGTTACAGGCCAATATCTTGAATCTTTAGACCATTTCCTATTATCTCCTAAGAAGAAGTATTTCCCTTCTGGCACGGTATATGTACCATTAAAAGTATCTTCAGCTCCAATATAGTCTTCTTCAAGTACCTCTCCATTAACAGATACTACTCCATTTACTATTTGCACAACATCTCCTGGTAATCCTATAAGCCTCTTTATCATCTTGATTTCTTCGCCTTCTTGATCATAACTAAATACAATAATGTCGCCTCTCTTAAGCTTTTCTGGATTATATACTCTTGTAACAAATAGCCTATCATTAACATTCAATGTTGGAACCATTGATTCTGAAGGTATCTTTACCTTATAAATAACAAATTTATTTATTAAAAAAGCCAATATAATCGCAATTACAATTGGTACTACCCATTCGTAAAAGAATCCTGTCTTTTGATTTTTAACTTCTTTATTACTTTCCTTCAATCTTCCCACATGCCTTTCATCAAATTATCAATTTTAGTCTTTCTCTTATCGGTCTCTTCTCTATTTACAATATATCTGTTCTTACTAATTTTAACTAATATATCTCCTTCACTTACCTCATCCTCAACATTTGTCTTATCTATTATTATTATTTCTGCATTACGATTTTGTAATACTAACGACCTACCTTCTATTCTATCGACTATAAAATGACTTTCCTTCATAACTTAATGTTTTTAGCAAAATTTTGCCAGAACTTCCTCCCTCTCAATCTACTTGAAACATAAGTATATCATATTTCTATTATTTAATCTAATTTTACCATTACATTATACTACAGCAATATGTCAATTTTATTACAATATATAAAACATTCATTAAAAATTTATATATTAAAAGGCGAGAAGAATTTATGATAATTCATCTCACCTTAATTTTTACCATTATTCTATATTTCTAACCCTAGTAAATCTTTATAGTCTTGTCTTTTAGATACTACTTTCTCCTTACCATCACCAACAAATACCACTGCCGGTCTTACATTTTTGTTATAATTACTAAACATTGAGAAGCCATATGCACCAGTGGTAAAGACAGCTAATATATCTCCTCTTTCAGGTTTTTGAATGTATATATCCTTCATTAATATATCACCTGATTCACAGCATTTGCCTGCTATAGTTACTTTTTCATCAGATGGCTCATTTAATTTATCAACTATAGACATATCATATTTTGCTTCATATAAAGCTGGTCTTATATTATCAGTCATTCCACCATCTACAGAAACATATTTCCTTACATTTTTTATTTCTTTTATAGCTCCAATGGTGTATAAAGTGGTACCTGCATTCCCCACAATAGATCTACCTGGTTCAATGGTAAGTATTGGCTTAACTAATCCTAATCTTTCACAAATTTCATTAACCTTATTCAAGATAGCACTACAATATTCTTCTATACTTCTTGGTTTATCAGTTTCTGTATAATATACACCAAAGCCACCACCTAAATCTAACTCTCTAATTTCATGACCTGTTTCTCTTTTAATTTTATCAATATAATTTAACATAATTTCAGCTGCATCTTCATATGGCTTTATCTCAAATATTTGTGAACCTATATGACAATGAAGTCCTGTTAATCTTAAATTATCTAAAGATAAAGCATGTTTTACCGCTTCCATTATAGTATTTCCCACAGGAGCAAATCCAAATTTTGAATCTATTTGACCTGTCTGTATATACTGGTGAGTATGAGCTTCAATCCCTGGCGTAAGCCTTAAATAAATATCTTGTATCACTCCATACTTTGCTGCTATTTCATTTATCATTTCCATTTCTTCTAGATTATCAACAATAAATCTACCAACTCTTTTTTCTACTCCTAACTTAATTTCATCTAATGTTTTATTATTTCCATGAAAATATACCTTTTCCATTGGAAAACCTGCCATATAAGCTGTATATAGTTCTCCGCCTGAAACTACATCCAAATTAAGCCCCTCTTCATGAATAAGCCTACACATTTCTAAGGTTAAGAATGCTTTTCCTGCAAAGGCTACCCTATTATCTTCATTACATTTAAAACATTTATAATAATTTCTGCATATATCTCTTAATAGCTGCTCATCCATAACATATAACGGTGATTTATATTTTTTTACTAGATTTGTAGTGCTAACTCCACCTATAAATAATTCATTTTCCCTTATTTCCATTGTTCCAAATAACTTCATATCCCCAACTCCTAATATCCTCTAATAAATTATAAAAAAACCATCATAGAAATTCTATGATGGTAGTTCACTTTTTTAAGATTATATATGATATATGAAATTTTCTTTTAAAACTTATTTCATAATTTCATTTAAACCCTGTAGCGCTCCACTACTGTGACAGTTATGCATATATTTTATGCATACCCAGAAATAAGTCTTTGCGTCCCTTATTCCTTCGGCTATCATACCTTTCAGAAAAAATCCATGCCATGCAAAAAAAGCTCCCTTTTCTTACTTATTATAAACAGCACCTCTACCAGGTAATATTTTATTCAATTTAGCTTTATTTTATTCTTAATTTATTTTTTTATATAAATTAATATATTACAACTTTTAATAAATGATACCATTATACCAATATTTTGTAAATAAGGATGTTAGGAATGAAATTTAATGTTGAAACTCCTATGGAGTTCTATCCACAATTTTTCATTTTTTATTTATCTCTATATCTGTCCATAAGTGCACTCATTATTTCTCCATTGTATGGTGGTGTATAAGTTATAGCATTTGCTCCTGCTTCTATGGTTGCCCTTATTGTCTCTTCTGTAGGCCCACCTGTTGCTAATACAGGAAAAGCTGGATATTCAGATTTAATCTTTCTTACAATATCTGCCGTATCCTTACCACCAGAAACATTTAATATAGTTGCTCCTGATTCAATTCTAGCCTTTATGTCCTCATCTTTTGACACCACTGTAACTATTATTGGTATATCTATAGTCTCTCTAAGGTTTTCAACTATTTCATTACTTGTTGGGGCATTAACTACAACTCCCATTGCACCTTTAAACTCTGCATCTAATCCAAGATTAACTACTCTCTTACCTTGAGTAATTCCACCTCCAACTCCACAAAATATAGGTACATCTGCAGCCATTACTAACGCTTCTGTTATTAAAGGCTGTGGAGTAAACGGATATACTGCTATTATTGCATCAGCATTAGTATTTCTTATCAAGGCTACATCTGTTGTGAATAAAAATGACTTTAATCTCTTACCAAATATCTTTATTCCAGAGCAATCTCTAATACATGATGGTACTTCAATAACATTACTTCTTAATATACCTTTTATTTCTGGTACATTCTTCTTTCTTTTAATTTCCATAAGCATACTCCTATTATAAATTTATATATATATATTCTTATAAAAAATCTTTGCTATAAAAATATTATTACATTTATTATTAAGTAAAAATTATATCATAAAGAAAATAAATTTCTATAGTATTATTTCAACTTCTTGATTAATTTCAATACTTTCTTCTGTAACTAGACAATTATAAATTTAACATTTGAATAAAATCTATTGGGCCTATTAATAAATTGTGCTTTTACTATTCTTTTCTCATATATCATTTTTTTATCCTCTTTTCTTTTATTCTATATTTTATAATTCATATCTTAACTTTTTTTATACTATTTCAAAAGTTATCCACAGTATATATTTGTTTCAGCTCATTTTCACTTAAATAATTCACATTTTTCACAGTTATCCACAGAATTTATCCACAGGCATGTTAATTTTGTTGATAACTTTGTTATTAACTATTTTTGGGATTTTTTTACTGGATAAATTATTTACTTTTTTATCCAACCCCCATTATATTGTTTAATCTATTTTGCAACACCTAATATATTGTGTCAACTTTTTTTCTTTACACTTATAATCCAATTTAACTTATCCACATTCTGTGGATAAGTTAAATTGTTATTTTTTACTTTTTCATATTATTATATACAACTAATATTGTCACAATTTTTAAAATATAAAAATTTTTCTATAATTTTAAAAACAAAACTTTACATGTAAACATTTTTATGATACTATTTAAAAGTAAATTAAATACTTTAGCGTGTTACTGGTTATGCAGGCAAGGCTTAAATATGTGTGAATTGTAATAATTCCTTTACCTTGGTGGAATTATATAATTTATAGATATTTAAGCCTTTTTTGTTTAACTTTCTTTATGAAAGCTGGCCAGCTTCAGAGAAATTTTACGCTATGTAAATATAACTTATAACTTAAGAATTAAAAATAGGTTTAGGAGGATTAATATTATGCTACAATTTTTACAAAGAATTGGTAAGGCTGTAATGCTTCCAATAGCTGCTCTTCCAATTGCAGGTATATTACTTGGTGTTGGTGGTGCATTATTAGGAATTGCAGGGTTAGAAAACGCTCCTGCTATTTATCAGCCATTACTTACTTTTATATCTATTCCTGCTGTTAATGCTGTATTAACAGTAATGAATGATATTGGAAATATTATTTTTGGTAACTTACCAATACTATTTGCAGTTGGAGTTGCTGTAGGTCTTGCAAAAAAAGATAAAGGTACTGCTGCTTTAGCTGCTGTATTTGGATTCCTAGTAATGAATCAAACAATTTCTTCATTACTTGCTTTAGGTGTTACTCAACTTGGAGTATTAACACCTGATAACGTTAGAGAATATGGTACTTATATCACAACTAACTTAGGAATATTCACATTAAATATGTCAGTGTTTGGTGGTATTATTACTGGTTTGGTTACAGCTGCATTACACAATAGATTCCATACAATTCAAATGCCTCCAGTACTTGGGTTCTTCTCTGGATCTAGATTTGTTCCAATCATAACATCTTTAGTTATGGCACTTGTAGGAGCAGTACTTGCCTTTGCTTGGCCTTTAGTACAAGACGGTATTGGAGTAATTGCTAACTTAGTTAGAACATCTGGTTCTATCGGAGTATTCTTCTATGGATTAATTGAAAGAGCTTTAATTCCATTTGGATTACACCACGTATTCTATACACCATTCTGGTATAGTTCATTTGTTGAAGGTCAAGTTCTTCTAAATGGTTCTGTTGGAACATTTACTACAATTGCTGGTGCTAACACTGCATACTTTGTACAATTATCTAATATGGGAGCATTAGTTGGAGCTTCTGCATCAACTATGGGTACTATCGTAAACAGTACAACTGCTTTCATGGCTGGTAAATTCCCATTCATGATGTTTGGTTTACCTGCTGCTGCATTTGCAATGTATAGAGCTGCTGCTCCAAGCAAAAAGAAGATTGTAGGTTCATTATTAGTTTCAGCTGCTGTTACTTCATTCTTAACTGGTATAACTGAACCATTAGAATTTACATTCTTATTCGTAGCACCTGCTTTATATGCAGTTCACTGTGTACTTGCTGGTTTATCTTATATGATTATGGGAATGCTTAAAGTATTCATTGGTATGACATTCTCTGGTGGTGTAATTGACTTTGCTTTATTTGGTTTATTACCTGCTGGTGCTGGTGTTAAAACTAACTGGTTATTCGTTATATTAGTAGGTTTAGCTTATGCAGTAGTTTACTACTTCTTATTCTACTTCTTAATTACTAAGTTTAACTTAAAGACACCAGGTAGAGATGAAAATGAAGGTGAAACTAAGTTATTCACAAAGGCTGATTTCCAAGCTAAAAATGGAAATGCCAATGAACAACCTGCTGCCACTTCTGGAAAAGGTGAAATAACTGAAAAAGCACCTGCTGTATTAGCTGCTTTAGGTGGAGCTGAAAACATAGTAAGTGTTGATGCTTGTATCACTAGATTAAGAGTAGAAGTAAAAGATAAAGCTAAAGTTCAAAAAGATGAACTTAAAACATTAGGTGCTGCTGGCGTTGTAGAAGTAGGGAACGGAATTCAAGCTATTTTCGGAGCAAAAGCAGACGGATACAAGAACGAAATAAACTCAATCCTTGGAGAGTAATCCAAGATATTTTACCAAAACAAAATTGTCAACAACTCATGTAAATAACAAACTCACTCAACAATATAAGGCTGTCATTTAATGTGACAGCCTCTTTTTTATACCTTTTATTTATACCATATATTCATCTTTAAATTTATTGATTATTTCTTTACATATATCTGGTCTCTTTTTTAACTTCTCAATATCGTATTTAGTTCCTAAGTAGTCTAATATTTTAACAGCTTTTTTCACCAATAGTACACTACGAATATTAATTCCCTTATCCATATTAAATCACCTTATATCCTTTCCTATATTATTAATTTATTCTCAGTTACTTAGGAAAGTTACTTAAGGCTCATACATATTAATCTATAATTATATTTTTCTTTACATGCAGATCCATTTGAGGATATGGTATTGATATTCCCTCTTCATCAAACTTAATTTTTACTGTTTCAAGAAGATCATAATATACAGTCCAATAATCTTCTGTTTTACACCATGCTTTAACAATAAAGTTTATAGCACTATCACCATGCATTGATATTCCAACAAAAAATTCTGGTTCTTCCAGTACTAATTCATTATTTTTCAATATATTTATAAGTACATTTTTTACTCTAATTACATCTTCTTCATAAGATACACTAAAAGTAAGATCTACTCTTCTTATTTCTTTTGAAGAATAGTTTACTATACTACTATCTGTTAAAATTCCATTAGGAATTAATATTTGCTTATTATCAAAGGTAACTAAATATGTATAAAATATGCTTATTTTTTCAACAACACCTGAATGCTCTGTTGTCTCTATAAAATCTCCTACATTAAAAGGTCTAGCTACAAGAATAATAACTCCTCCAGCCAAATTTGCTAAACTTCCTTTTAAAGCAAGACTGAGAGCTACTCCTGCTGATGCTACTATAGTAGTAAGCCCAGTTAAGTTCACTCCAATGTATTGAAGTATTATTATAATAAGCACTGTTTTTAAGGTAACATTCATTACATTATCAAGGAATCTAGTAATTGTTGGATCTGCATTTTTACTTTCCAGTATCCTTCTAATTCTTTTTAATGTTTTATTAATAACCTTCCATCCTATGGAGAGAAATATAACTCCAAAAAACACATTTACCCCTCTAGTAATTACCCATTCATATAGTTTTTCTAACATCCTTTCTAACGATACAATATCTTTCATTTTTGCCCTCCATCCTTATTCTATAAGACATTTTATATTATATCATCTTAAATATTATTTTTTAAATATTTTTACCAACTCCATCAATACTGTTGATATTAAAGCAAGTAATATACATATAGCAAATTCCATAACCCCAAAGTAATTTGGTATTGAAAATATTGCTCTTAATCCTGGAAGCAGTACTATTAAATATAATAAAAGACATATACCTATTGCTCCTAAAACATATTTATTCTTTGCTACACCAATATTAAAAACAGAAATATTATCTGATCTTGCTGGTAAAGTTTGAAATATTCTACTTAATGTAATAGTTGAAAATGCCATAGCTGCACCTAGTATAGGTGAAGTTTTATTACCTAAGTATTGTGCAATAATAACAACAATACTTATTATTATTCCTCTTATTAAAATAACACTACTAGTACCTCCTTGTAATATCCCTTCATTAATATCTCTAGGTGGTTTATTCATAGTATTAGGCTCAGCAACTTCAAAAGCTAAAGCAATAGCAGGTAAAGAGTCATTAATAAGATTAATGAATAGCAACTGTAAAGTAGTAAAAGGATTTTCCCAATTTATCACTACTGCAAATACTATTGCTATAATAGCTGCAAGGTTTCCTGCTAAAAGATAAGTAATAGATTTTTTTATATTGCTATATACTGTCCTTCCTATTTCTATAGCATTGACTATAGTTGCAAAATTATCATCAGTTAAAACCATTGCTGCTGCATCCTTAGCAACATCAGTTCCACTCCCCATACCAATGCCTATATTAGCTTGCTTAAGTGCTGGAGCATCATTAACTCCATCACCAGTCATGGCTGTAACTTTTCCTTTTTCTTGCCATGCTTTTACTATTCTTATTTTATTTTCTGGCGAAACTCTCGCATAAACAGTGATATGTTCCAATTGTTCGCTTAATTCTCCCTCACTTAATGCATCTAATTCTTTACCAGTTAATGCCTTATCATCTTTAGACATTATTCCAAGCTCTTTGGCAATGGCTGCTGCTGTAGTCTTATGGTCACCTGTTATCATAATTGTTTTTATACCAGCACTAATGGCTTCTTTAACTGCTCCAAACACTTCCTTTCTTGGTGGATCAATCATTGCCATAAGCCCTACAAAGGTAAGATCAACTTCGTCTTCTATAGCTGGCACAAAGTTCTCATCAGGAACATCTTTAATGGAAAATGCCAACACCCTAAGTGCTCTATCAGAAAACTCTTCATTGATTTGCTTATATTTATTTAATATTTCTTCTGTCATAGGTACTTCATCACCATCATTTAGTGCCTTTATTGATCTTTGTAATACTATATCTGGTGCTCCTTTAACAAACATAATTGCATTGCCACCAATAGAATTTACAGTAGACATCAATTTTCTATCAGAATCAAAAGGAATTTCATTTAACCTATCATATTTATCTCTTATTTCCTTATAATCAAGACCTCGTTTTTCTGCATATCTTAAAAAAGCTACTTCTGTTGGATCTCCTATTTCTACTCCACCTTCAGCAATTTCTGAATCATTACATAATGTTGAACTTAAATTCATTGCTCCATCTTGGCTTTCTAAAGTTGTATCTTTATCTATCTGCTCCTTCTTTACGCCATACATAAAGAAATCTACCACCGTCATTTTATTTTGTGTAAGGGTTCCTGTCTTATCAGTACATATAATACTTGTAGAACCTAAAGTTTCCACAGCTGGAAGCTTTCTTATGATAGCTTGCTTTTGTGCCATTTCCTTTGTTCCTACAGAAAGAACTATGGTTACTATTGATGATAAAGCCTCTGGAATAGCTGCCACTGCCACTGCAATTGCAAACATAAATGAACTAAATATTAAGTCTTTTAAGTTTCCACCAGCTCTATACCCTCTAAAAACCTCTACACCAAAAATAATAGCAGCAATTATCATTATAATAAGCCCTAGCTTTTTACCGAAACTATCTAATTTAACCTGTAAAGGCGTTTGCTTAGTACCTGCACTTTCAAGAAGTGTTGCAACCTTACCAACTTCCGTATTCATCCCTGTGGCTGTCACTGCCATTATTCCTCTACCATAAACTACAGTTGCACCACTAAAAACTGAATTTCTTCTATCTCCTACAACAACTTCATCTTCAATTCTCTCTGTATGCTTAAGCACTGGTTCTGATTCACCTGTAAGCATTCCTTCCACAACCTTAAGACTCTCAGCTTCAATAAGCCTACCATCTGCTGGTACATAATCACCAGCTTCTAAAAGAACTATATCTCCTGCCACAAGTTCTCTTACCTGAATAGTAACCTTTTTACCATCTCTTATGACCTTAGCATTAGGAGCTGATAACTTCTTTAAACTATCCAATGAGCTTTCTGCTTTTCTAGATTGAGTTACTCCTAAAATTGCATTTAAAATAACAACAATCAATATTATTATTGATTCTACTAATTCACCTAAAAAGATTTGTACCACTGCTGCCACTATAAGAATTATCACTAGTGGATCTGCCAAATTTTCAAAAAACATCTTCCACAAAGGTGTCTTTTTACCTTCAGTAAGTTCATTATATCCATCAGCCTTTAGCCTTGAAGCTGCATCACTGCTACTAAGTCCATTCTTGCTAGTGTCCAACTCCTTAAAAACCTGTTCTATTTCTTTTCTATAAGCCATAAAAAAATCTCCTTCCTTAATTTTTCATGACTTTAGTATTTGTATTTTTTCAAATATTATAAAAAGACTGCAAATTTCATAACTTGCAGTCTTTTTATAATATCTATTTCTTTTTTAAATTAATTTATTACATGAATTTAATTGCTAAAGGAAGATATACAAAAAATGAAATAGTAAATACTATATGAAGTACTCTGTACAGTTTATAATTTTTCTTCATAATAGTTCCTGTTATACCTATTGCTATCATTATGCTGGCAAATCCAATGTACTTAATAAAATCAGCCTGTCCAAATTTTAAGACTACTGCTGCTATCATTGCAAGAACTGATATTGCACCTAAAAACATATGAGCTTTAACATAAACTTTTTTCTTAACCTTAAATAATTTTGGTATATAATAAACTAATAATGATAAGCAAAATAATGATGATGATATTCTTTCCATTTTTTATTTCCTCCTTAGCTATATTTAACTAGTAGCTGTTGCTCTTGCAGCATCTCTAGCAGCCTTCTCTTCTGGTGTGATAGTTTTGATTTTAAATATAAAATAGTATAGCTTAAATAATATTAATGCTATTAAGGTTATTCTCATAGGCAATACATCTACAGTTATTAGTGGAATTGCTATCATGGTATCTGCAAATGCTAATAAAATCACCTTTTGCTTTAATGTCATTGCTCTTTCCTTAACAAATGATTCTAAGTGCTTTTTATATACTTTAGTGTTTATAAACCAAGTATTAAATCTTTCTGATCCCTTAGCAAAACAAAATGATGCTAATAATAGAAATGGCGTTGTTGGTAGAATTGGTAAAATTACACCTATTGCACCTAAAGCAAACGCTACCAAACCAATGCATATATAAATACCTTTTTTAACCTTACTCATATCTCAAATCTCCTTATTTATTTAATGCATGTCTTACTACTTCTGAAGGTTTGTATAATAACATTCTTGGTCCTGAAAATTTCATTACCTCTTTTGCTTTTTCTTTCATATCCTTCTTGTAACAGTGAATTGGACATCTTGAACAGGTTGATTTTTCTTCTCCAAATTTGCAAAAACTTAATCTCTTATGAGCATATTCTAAGAACTCCCGACATTCCGCACAAAGTTCACCTTTAGTGCCATGTTTCTTTTTACAATATATTTCTACCATAAGCTTTATGGTTTGTTTTTCTCTTTCTATTCTTGTCATAATTTTCTCCCTTTTAAATGATAATTATTTTCATTTATATATTTTAAGATATCATAGTAATTTTCTATACATTTTAAGTATTTTTAGTTTTTTTTTATTGTATTTTTAGAATTAATCATCAGTAAAATTTTAATTATTTTACTATAAAGAAAATTTATTTTTATACGCCACCACCTTTTATTACTTTTTTATGAAAAAATTACTTTTTTTAACTTGTTATTCTTTATACCGCCCAGTATAATTAATAAAAATAAACTATTGGAGGGAAATTATGAGTATCTATGATTTAATAAATAAAAAGAAGAAAAAACAAAAAGCTAAAATTGTAAAAACAGCTGCTTTAACTGCTGCTCTAGGAGTTACTGCTGGTGCTACTGCAGGAGTGTTATTTGCACCTAAGTCTGGAAAAGAAACTAGAGAAAATATTGCTAATAAATCTTCTGAAACTAAAGATAAGTTAGTTGAAAAAACTAAAGCAACTAAAGCTGCTATAAGCAAAAAAGTTAGTGAAGGTAAAAAAGATGTTTCTACTGCTAAAGAAAAAATTTCTGAATACTTAGCTTCTAAAAAAGGTCAAAAGCAAGAAGCTTGTGATGTAGTTGAAGAATTAGCTTTAGCTGATACAGAAGTTGATGAAGAAATAACAGAAGAAGAATTAACTGAAGAAGTTTAATAGGAGATTAATATGTACATAAGCTTATCGCTATTATTAAATGTCATCTTAGGTTCATTAGGAATAGCTGCACTTATATTATTTATTATACTTATATTAAAAGTTTTAAAGCTTGTTAATAATATAAACTCATTAATTGATAGCAATAAAAATAATATAACTAAGGCTTGTAGTAATCTTCCTACTATTTCTAAAAATGCAATTGATATAACTGATAATGTAAAGGGAATTACAGATGTAGCTACAGAAGCAACTGCTGAGGCTATTGTTGCTAAGGATAACTTTCTTTCAAACTATGAAACTATAAAGGACATTATAAATATAATTGCATCTATATTCATAAAATAGTAAAAGGAATCCAAAATTATTGTTTTGGATTCCTCTACTTTTTTCTTATTTATAAAGCTGCTATTTCAAATAAATATAATCCACTTATTACTGCCTCTGGTGCAATAATTGCTATCTTAGCCATTTCAGATACTATATCTTGTCCATCTAATAATTTATACAAAATAGAGGCTATTATCTCTTCATTAAAAATCCCCCTTCATATATTATCTTTTCCCTATAATATATGAAGGAGGCTTTCTTTATGTTACATAGTTTTAATACTGACAATAAATAAACTCTGTAATGATTTCATAATTAATTCATAATTATGAAACGTATTTGTTTATTTTGTATATTTCTTTATAAACTTCTCTTATATTTTCAAGCATCATCTTATTGTAGATGTTGTCTGATTTCTTAATATGGTCTTCTATTTTGTCTAATAGCTCCTTGATATTTTGATCTGTAAATGAAGTAATCATCTTCATATCTTCCACTATATATTTTGAATCTATATTTTTAAATTTATCATTACTAAATAAAATATATAATTCATGAATATTTAATATTAAAAGCCTGTTTTGACTGATAGACTTTATTGCTCTCTTATTAAGAAACTCTTTATTATTCTCCAATCTACTTTCAATTAATGATGTAATAATAAATAAATTATTCATACCATGCATATTGTTTTCTGTTGGTGATAAATATACCTTCTTAAGCATTGCTTTTACTGCCTCTAAATACATACCTTCTAACTCTCTGGTATAGTCTTCAATTTTTCTTGGTAAGATAAATCTATTTATAATTATTGCTAATACAACACCAATGGCAACAAATATTATTCTTCTTAAAGTTAAAACAGTAGTATTTCCTAATAAAGCTGCAGAACCTATAGCCGACACTGTAGTACATATGGTCTTATGCTTATATTCTTTTAAATATGAATTTACATAACCAGCACCAATAAGAATCATACTTCTTATACCAACACTTTTAAAAATACTAAACAGTATCACTATTATAACTGCTCCTATTATGGTAGCTATAAATCTATCCTTAGCCTTCTTTATGGAAGCCTCATATATAGGAACTACCAATGAAACCATAGTAAATATAATCCATCTTCCTTCTGATAAATTAAAGTAATCACTAACAAAAGCTGCTAAAGAAATTCCAATAGCTGATCTTATTGCAAAAGAAAGTTTTACTGAATTCATAATAAATCTCTTCTTATTTATTGATTGCAATTGAGTAGGATAATCAGTTTCTGTAAATTTAATATTATTATAATTTTCTTTACCTAACACTCTCAATTCTGTAAGAGCAACCTTTAGTATTTCTAAAGAATTTAAAATTTGTATAGCATGTATTCTACTAGCTTGTATATCTTTATGATTATCAATAACACTATCTATATAATCTTCTAATTCTTTTATATTATTATCTTCACCTAGTACTACATTAAGCCTTTTCATACATTGTCTTAAACCCATTAATATACTTTTAAGTTCTTCAACATTATAATCTTTATTTAAATTTATAGATATCTTTTCAAGCGTTGATAAAATATTTATCTTAATTCTTGCTTCTTCTGTTATATAAAAATTTTCTTTTCTATTATCATAAACAATAGCTCTAAATTCATCTATATACTTTCTAATATCTTTATCTATATAAGAATTATTTTTTTCAACATTATCTTCATCTAATATAATATCTATTTTTTCTATTATTTTACTACAAATATTTTCAATAATTCTATTACCCTTTTTAAAGATTTTTTGTCTATTAAAAAGCATTTGAAAACTCATTATTGCTATAGGTGCAACTAATAATGAAGCCAATCTAATTGGCATTTCCTTTAATGTTACAGGTATTGATAAAATAAAAGCATATTGCAACGTGAATGGAAGATATAACGATTCCTTTAAATTAAAATATAACTTATAACTGATTATAAATATTATTATAAAATTTATAGGAATACCTATCCATGGATTTAATAATGAAATATATGCTCCAACGCCAGTTATTACATTTAAAAGTATAAGTTTCATTAAATTCTCCATAGGTGACATAGTTAAATCTACATTTATAAACATCAACATAGCTGTAATGGTGCTTACTCCTATTAAAGTATTTTGGTCACCAAAAATACTTTTAAAGCTCATAATAAAAGCTACTATAAAAACAAACATAAAGGTTTGTTTTTTTATATTTTCTTTATTAACTACTTTTTCATATTTCATTAACACTTCCCCCTTTTAATTTTGTTAGTGTAAAGTTTTTTACACTATTTTTATTTTAAAA
>UMFS01024336.1_pt1 | contig 96759 bp, 94 predicted proteins | sample 1965071 | NCBI WGS metagenome assembly UMFS01 (sample SAMEA4836052, study PRJEB28245) | human gut metagenome | biome: gut microbiome; material: fecal sample | place: Denmark | collected 2008
TTTTAAAATAAAAATAGTGTAAAAAACTTTACACTAACAGAATATTAATGGAGGTATTAAAATGATAGTTTTATTAGACAATTATGATTCATTTACTTATAATCTCTATCAAATATTAGCACAGTATGATGAAGTAAAAATATTTAGAAATGATAAGGTAACTTTAAAAGAAATAGAAGAAATAAATCCTAAAGGTATAATAATTTCTCCTGGACCAGGAAGACCAGAAAATGCAGGAATATTAATAGATATGGTAAAAAGATTTAAAGGGGTTTATCCAATGCTTGGAGTTTGCCTTGGTCACCAAGGAATTGCAGAAAGCTTTGGAGGCAATGTTATTAGAGCAAAGGAAATTGTTCATGGAAAAAGATCTTTAGTTACTTTGAAAAAGTCAAAGTTATTTAAAGGAATAAATGAAAAAGAAGAAGTAATGAGATATCATTCACTAATTGTGGAAAGAGAAAGTCTTCCAAAAGAACTAGAAATAATTGCAGAAACTGATGATAAAGAAATAATGGGAATAAAGCATAAAGAGTATGAAATATATGGAGTTCAATTTCATCCAGAATCAATATATACAAGCTGTGGAAAGAAGATAATAGAAAATTTTTTTAAGGATGTGTGTTAGAGCTATGAAAGAGGTAATTGAGAAAATTATTAATAATGAGAATCTTAGTGAAGATGAAATGAGAAAAACAATAAATACAATAATGAAAGGGGAAGCAACTTCCTGTCAAATAGGCGGTTTTTTAACAGCGCTAAGAGCAAAAGGTGAAACCATTGAGGAAATAACAGGGGCAGTAAAAGGTATGAGAGATAATATGCTTAAGCTAGATATGGAGGGAGAATTTTTAATTGATACTTGTGGTACAGGGGGAGATGGAGGAAAAACCTTTAATATTTCTACAGCAGTTGCCATTATTGCTGCAGCAGCAGGAGTAAAAGTAGCTAAGCATGGAAATAGAGCTGTATCAAGTAAAAGTGGAAGTGCTGATGTTTTAGAAGCTTTAGGTATTAAAACTGATTTATCACCAGAAGAAAGTATAAAACAGTTAAAAAAATATAATATGAGTTTTTTATTTGCTCAGCAATATCATAAGGCAATGAAAAATGTGGGAAAAGAAAGAAAAGAGCTTGGAACAAGGACTATATTTAATTTAATTGGACCTCTTGCTAACCCAGCACCTATAAAAGGACAACTAATGGGAATATTTGATGGAGATTTAGTAGATAAAATTGGTGAAGTACTTGTTAAATTAGGTATTGAAAGAGGCTTAGTTGTACATGGTGAAGATGGATTAGATGAAATAACAACTACATCATCAACAAAAGTGTGCGAAATTTGCAATGGAAAAACTAAAGTATATAAAATAAGTCCTGAGGATTTTGGTATAGAAAAGGTATCTATAGAGGAGATAAGTGGTGGTACACCAGAGGAAAATGCAGAAATAATACTTTCAATATTAAAAGGGCAAAAGGGACCTAAAAGAGATATAGTTGCATTAAATGCAGGGGCTGCACTTTTTGCAGGGAAAAAAGTAGATAGTATTAATGATGGATTTGTATTAACTAACGCATTAATTGACTCAGGAAAAGCTTATAAAAAATATCAGCAGTTAAAGGAGTTGGTGTAATGTGATTTTAGATGAAATAGTAGCAAAAAAAGAAATAAGATTGAAAGCAATAGATAAAGTTAAGTTTAAAAAATTACCAAAGGCTGAATATAGTAAAAATTTATTTATAAATACATTTATAAATAATGATTTTACAGTTATAGGTGAATTTAAAAAAGCTTCTCCATCTAAGGGAATAATATTAGAGAATTTTCAAATTGATAAAATACTAGAAGAATATGAAAAGCTTCCTATTGGAGCATATTCAGTGCTAACAGAAGAAGAGTATTTCCTAGGAAAAAATGAATATTTGCAATATATATCTTCAAATACAAACAAGCCTCTTTTGAGAAAAGATTTTATAATTGAAAAGTATCAAATAAATGAAGCTGCATATTTAGGTGCATCTGCAGTGCTTTTAATTGTAGCAGTATTAGGAGATAAGCTAAAAGATTTTTATGAAACGGCGATGAATTTAGGATTAGCAGCATTAGTTGAAGTTCATAATAAGAATGAATTAGAGATGGCCTTAGAAATTGATGCAGATATTATAGGAATAAATAATAGAAATCTAAAAGATTTTACTGTAGATTTAGCTACAACAAGAAATTTATTACAGTTTATTCCTAAAAATAAAATAATAATTTCTGAAAGTGGATTAAAAACTATTGAAGATATTGAATATATGAAGGCTTTAGGAGTTAATGGAGTTCTTATAGGAGAAACATTAATAAAAAATTTAAATAATGAAGAGTTTAAAGAAGGACTAAATAATTTACTTTTATGCAAATAAAAATTTGTGGAATAACAACATTAAGAGAAGTTGAATTTGTAAATGAATTAAAGCCAGATTATATAGGATTGGTATTTGCAGAAAGTAAAAGGAAGGTAAATGAAGAAAAGGCTTTTCAATTATGTAAGTATTTGAATAAGGAAATAAAAACTGTAGCTGTATTTAGAAATAATAGTTTTGAGGAAATTAAAAATGTATTAGAAAAAGTTCCTATAGATATTTTACAACTACATGGAAATGAAACTGAGTATATGGTTAAAAGAATAAAGGATATTTTTAAAGGTGAAGTGTGGAGAGGAATAAATTATAAAGAATATAGTGAAGAGAAACTAAACTTAATTGATAAAGTTATAATTGATTCTTTAAATCCTGGAAGTGGAAAAGTATTTGATTGGACAAGTATAGAAAAAATCAGTACAAATAAAGAAATTATTCTTGCAGGTGGATTAAATATTAATAATTTAGATGATGCTTTAAAGATAAAAAATATAAAAGGAATTGATATATCATCAGGAGCAGAAGATATTAATGAAAAAGGTAATTTAGAAAAATCTTATATAAAGATGAAAAAAATAATAGAGAAAGTGAGAGGGTATAATGAAAGGGAAATTTAATGAATATGGTGGTCAATATGTACCAGAAATATTAATGGGAGCATTGGAAGAATTAGAAAGAGAGTATGAAAAGGCAAAAAATGATAAAAGCTTTAAAGATGAATTAAATAAATATTTAAAGGATTATGTAGGACGTCCAAGTGCATTATATTATGCAGCTAATTTAACTAAAGAATTAGGTGGAGCAAAAATATATTTAAAAAGAGAAGACTTGAATCATACTGGAGCTCATAAAATAAATAATGTTTTAGGACAAGTTATTTTGGCTAAGAGAATGGGGAAAAATAGAATAATAGCAGAAACAGGAGCAGGACAACATGGTGTGGCAACAGCTACAGTGGCAGCAATGTTTAATATGAAGTGTGAAATATTTATGGGGGAAGAAGATGTAAAAAGACAAGCTCCAAATGTTAGAAAGATGAAGCTTTTAGGAGCTAAAGTTAATTCTGTAAAAAATGGCTCGAAAACATTAAAAGATGCTGTCAATGAAGCTATAAGAGATTGGGTTACTAATGTAGATAATACTTTTTATGTTTTAGGATCAGCTTTAGGGCCACATCCTTATCCAACAATGGTTAGAGATTTTCAAAGAATAATTGGTGATGAAGCAAGAAATCAGATATTAGAGGCAGAAGGAAGGCTACCTAATTATATAGTAGCAGCAGTTGGTGGAGGAAGTAATTCTATAGGAATATTTTATCCATTTATAAATGATAAAGAAGTTAAGCTTATAGGAGTAGAAGCAGGAGGCCTTGGACTTCATACACAATTTCATGCAGCTAGATTTGCAGTAGGTAAAAAAGGAATACTTCAAGGTATGAAAAGTTATGTAATAAGCGATGATGATGGGAATATTGCACCAGTACATTCTATATCAGCAGGTCTTGATTATCCAGGTGTAGGGCCAGAGCATGCATATTTAAATGATATAAAAAGAGCTCAGTATACTGCAATAACAGATGATGAAGCTGTAAATGCTTTTTATAAATTAACTAGAATAGAGGGAATAATACCAGCATTAGAATCCTCTCATGCTGTGGCATATGCCATGAAGATTGCTCCTACTCTTTCAAAAGATTCAATTATATTAGTAAATTTATCAGGAAGAGGAGATAAGGATATGGATATAATAGAAAGTTATGAAAATAAGGAGGAAGCAATTAATGAATAAAATAGATTTAAAATTTAAAGAATTAAGAGAAAAAAATGAAAAAGCATTAATACCATTTATTGCATTAGGGGATAAAAGTTTAGATGAAACAGTTGAAATAGCACAAGTTTTAGAAAAGGCTGGAGCAGATATTGTAGAACTTGGAATACCTTTTAGTGATCCACTTGCTGATGGACCAATTATACAAGATGCATATCATAGGGCACTTACTTCAGGAATTAATATAAAGAATATGATAAAAACAGTAGAAAATATAACATCAAAAGTTAATATACCTGTAATTATAATGGTTTATTATAATGTGGTTTATTGTAAAGGTGTTGAAAAGTTTTTAAGTGATTTGGAAAGTGCAGGGGTAAGTGGTATTATTGTTCCTGATGTACCTCTAGAAGAAAGAGAAGAATTACTAAAAGCATGTGAAAATAATAATATTGATTTAATACCTCTTGTGGCACCAACATCAAAAGAAAGAATAAATAAAATAATAACAAATTCAAAAGACTTTGTATATTGTGTATCTCATGCAGGAACTACGGGAGAACAAAACACTGTATCAAGCAATATAAAGGAATATTTACAGGAAGTAAAAAATAATACAGACACTCCAATATGTGTAGGCTTTGGAATTTCATCAGTAGAAACAGCTGGTGCTGTTAAGGAATATTGTGATGGAGTTATTATTGGAAGTGCTATAGTAAGAAGGATTGGTGAAGAAAAAGATTTTGAGGAAAGAAAAAAAGACGTATATGAATTTGTTAAAAAAATAAAAAGTAGCTTTTAAATGGTATTGGATAAAATATATTAAGAGAGTAGATGGTTTTTGTATGAGCATTAAGGTATAGCACTTATAATAACATATCTACTTTCTTTGGATTTTTTCCAAGTATTAAAAAATTAAGAAAGGTTTAATTATATATGAATAAGTTAAATAATGAAAAAGAAATAGAAGAGTTAATTAAGAATAATGCAATGGCTGTGGTTTATTTTACAGGAAATTCTTGCTCTGCTTGTGAAGTAATAAAGGTTAAAATAGAAGAGATATTGAAGAGATTTCCTAGAATTCTAGGTGGAGAAGTAAATGGTGAGGAAAATATTAGCTTAGCAATTAAATATGATGTATATTCGGTGCCAGTATTTATTTTATTCATTGAAGGAAGAGAAAGCATCAGGATAGGAAGGAATGTTGATTTGCTAGATTTAGAGAAAAGCATAGGAAGGTATTATCATATGCTTTTTAATTAAATATGAATATAAAGAACGTAAAAAAGAAATTGGTACAAGGATAACAGTATTTTTACCATATAAGAATAAGAAGGAGTAATAATAATGAAAAAAATATTATTGGTAGAAGATGATGCATCTTTATGTAGAGGTATAAGCTTTAAATTGAAAAAGGAAGGCTATGAGGTGCTAACAAGCCCCACAGTAAAGGATGCTATTGTTATATTTGAAAATAATAAGATTGATTTGGTCATAAGTGATATAACTTTAGAAGATGGAGATGGATATGAACTTTGCCAAAAAATTAGACAAAATAGTGACGTGCTTTTTATATTCCTTACTGCATTGGATCAAGAAGTAGATATGGTTACAGGCTATGATTTGGGAGCAGATGATTATATAACAAAACCATTTAGTTTAATGGTTCTTATTTCTAAGGTTAATGCTTTAATGAGAAGGACATCCTTAAGAGAAGAAAGTAAAAGAATCATAAGATGCAGAAACTTAAGTTTTTATCCAGAGGAAATGAAACTATTGATAAATAATGAAGAAGTTATATTAAGTAAAAATGAGTATAAGCTTTTAAATCGTCTAATAAAGAATTCAGGTCAAATTGTAACAAAGGGACAATTACTTGAAGCACTTTGGGACAAAGATGGTGCTTTTGTAGATGAAAATACAGTGGCAGTAAATATAAGAAGGTTAAGGGAAAAGATAGAAGATATTCCTTCGGAGCCTGTATTTATTAAAAATATAAGAGGTATAGGCTATAGATGGAATGAGGAGATTAGTTAAGAGTATGTTGGAAAGTATCAAATCAAATTCATTTATTAGAAGAGTTATTTTAGGAAGTATAGTAATTTTGCTTATGTTAATAGCATCATGGGGCGTTTTTCAAAATTATAAGTTAGAAAAGATATATGCTGATAAGGCTGAAGTTTATAAGCAGGTTGTTGGTGCTTTAGCTAGTAAGTATCCCAATGATGAGGCAAATATTTTAAATAGTATTTTTAATGACGATGAAAAGTATAAAGAATACGGAGAAAACATTCTTAATAAATATGGCTATACTAATGAAATTATAGAAAGTTTTGCAAGTGACAGATATGTAAATGAATATATGGCGGGAAATGTAATCTTTATAACTATAGTATTTTTAGTAAGCTGTATTGCCATATGTATAATTTGCATATATGTATTTAAATATTTATATAAAATTTCAACAGCCTTAGGAAATTATATTGATGGGAATTTTGAACATAAAGATGAATTTAGCAAGGAAGGCATAGTAAATATAATCGATAATCAGCTTGCTATTCTAGGAAAAAATATTAGTAATACTTATGACAAATTAGAAAATGAAAAAGAAGATTCAAAGGCTCTAGTTACAGATATATCACATCAATTAAAGACGCCTTTAGCATCTTTAAGTATGTGTAATTCTATTTTAGAGGATGATGAATTAACATTAGATGAAAAGCATGAGTTCTTAGCTATGAGCAATAAAAATATCAGCAAATTACAAAATCTTATTGAATGTTTGGTAAATATTTCAAGGTTGGAAGCTGCAATGATTAAATTAAAGCCTGTAAAAAGTAGTTTGAAAGATACTGTTATTAAAGCTTATAATAGCGCTTATATAAAGGCACAAAATAAGAATATTGATATTATCTTGGAAATCTTAAAAGACTACCAAATAGTTCATGATAATAAGTGGACAGAAGAAGCAATCTTTAATGTGATAGATAACGGTATAAAATATACAGAGCCAGGTGGAAAGATAATCATAACCATGGAGGAAAGTTTAAATTTCATTAAAATAAATATAGAGGATAATGGTAGTGGGATAGATAAAAAGGAATTTAACAATATATTCAAGAGATTTTATAGAGGAAAAGAGCATGAAAAAAAAGGAATTGAAGGTTCAGGGGTAGGGCTTTACCTAACCAGGAAGATTTTTGAGGATCAAGGCGGTAGTATACTAGTAAAATCTAAAATTGGCAGTGGAAGTAAGTTTACGCTGATGCTACCTAAATAAAAGATTGCTGCACTTATCAGTGTAGCAATCTTTTATAATTTCAGAGCTAAATACAATTCTTACAAAATTGTAAGTGAAATTGAAAGTTATATGAAAGCTAGGAAGATTATCCTTTAAATATAGTAATTAATGAAAAGGAGAAAAAAATGAATACAATTTTACAAACTATAAATTTAAAGAAATATTATGGAGAGGGAGAAAATATTGTTAAAGCCATTGATAATACTAATATCAACATATTTCAAGGTGAATTTGTAGCTATAGTTGGAAAATCAGGATCAGGTAAAAGTACACTTCTACATATGCTAGGAGCGCTAGATAAACCAACATCAGGAGAGGTTATTATAGATAATAAGTATATATCAACTATGAAAGAGGAAGAATTAGCTATATTTAGAAGGAGAAAGATAGGGTTCATTTTTCAATATTATAATTTAATACCTTCAATTAACGTATGGGAAAATATAGTGCTTCCTATAGGGCTAGATTCAAGAAGGGTAGATAAAGATTTTGTCAATGATATTTTAGATACATTAGGATTGAAGGAGAAGAAGCATAATATGCCAAATACTTTATCAGGAGGACAGCAACAAAGGGTAGCCATAGCCAGGGCGTTAGCATCAAAGCCATCAATAATATTAGCAGATGAACCTACAGGTAATTTAGATTCTAAGACAGAAGAAGAAGTATTAACTTTACTAAAGCTTACAGCTAAAAAGTATAATCAAACTATAGTGATGATAACTCATGATGAAGGCATTGCCCAAATGGCAGATAGAATAATTTGCATTGAAGATGGCAAGGTGGTGGAATAAATGAAAACATTAACTAATCTTGTTAAGGGAAATTTAAAAAGTAGCAAAGCTAAAAGTGTATTGATATGTATAACAATAATGCTCACAACTACGCTTTTAACTTCTGTAGGAATTATTTGTAACAATTGGCTTAAAACCAATAAGGCTGCAACTATTGAGTATTCAGGTTCCTTTGAGGGAATTTATAAAAGAGTAAATAAAGATAAACTCGATATTATAAAAAATAATGCCAGTATTGATCAATATGGAATATATAAGGCTATTGGCACATCACAATATGAAGATAGCAATTTAGGATTAATTTATGCTGATAATACAATAAAGAATATGGCCAATATAAAGTTTGAAGATGGAAACATGCCAGAAAAAGAAAATGAAATAGCCATTGAAAGTGGATACTTAAATTTATTAAATAATGGTGCAAAAATTGGCGATAAAATAAAGTTATCATATGAATCCTTAAGTACTGGAGAAATAAAAGAAAAAGAGTTTATTTTAAGTGGTATTTTGCAAACATCTGATATTAGTAAGGCACAAAAAAGTTATTCGGCAATTATATCAAAATCATATTTTGTAAGTGAAGAAGTAGATGAAAATACTAAATATAATGTTTATATAAATATTGTTAAACCTAAAAAGTTAACAGCTGATGAGGTGAAGGAAAGCATACTTTCCATTGCTAAGAATATGGGCATAGAAGAATATGATGTAAGAATAAATACAGATTATATAAATGCATCTAATCCAGATCCCCAGGTTATAGCAGGAGGAATTATAGTTGCTTTAATAATTATTTTATCAAGTATGCTAGTTATTTATAGTATTTTTTATGTTTCAGTAATTAATAAAGTACATGAATATGGAAAACTAAGAGCTGTTGGGGCAACTAAACGACAGATAAGAAAGATAATTTTAAGAGAAGGATTTATTTTAAGCTGTATTTCTATACCACTAGGAATTGCTATTGGTTATTTAATTGGCCAGGTAGTCATCTTAAAAGCTTTAAAAATGGATAGGTATGGCGTAGGTGGAATGAATATTTTTATTGCTATAGGTGTTGCAGTAATAACAGTAATTTCAGTATTATTATCTCTTTTAAAACCTATGAAGATGGCATGCAATATTTCACCGGTGGAGGCTATGAGATATGATGGTAATGACAGCAAGCAGAAAAAAAGAAAAGGATATGAAGAGATAAATTTAAAGAAAATAACTTTTGCAAATTTATCAAGAAATAAGAAAAGGACAGTAATAACACTATTATCTCTTTCCTTAAGTGGGATATTATTTATAGTAGCATCAACAATAATGAATTGTATGAATCCAGAAAATATGGCAAAAGATCATTCATTAGGAGATATAACGGTATACTTAGATAATTATGATTGGAATGAAGATGGCAGTAATAATTTATATGATATTCAAGCCAATAATCCATTAGGAAAAGAAATGTGTGAGAGACTAGAAAATATTCCAGGTGTTAAAAAAATAAATATGGAAAAGTCAGCTTGGGCAAGTATTGATATTGGTGCTGGAGAAAAGAATTTAGAAGATATACAAGGATTTGATAAAGAGTTTTATGATGAATTATCAGAGCATTTAGTTGAGGGAGAAATAAATAAAGAAGCGCTAGAAAGTGGAGAAGGATTAGTATATACTCATCCATCATATGCAAAAGAATTTGGGATAAAGGTAGGTAGTACGCAAGTAATTACTATTTATGATGGAAAAGATTCTTATAAGAAGGAATTTACTGTATTAGCTTTAGTTGATATAGGGGGAGCGTCCATTAGGATTCCTGAAAGTGTGATGGATTCTTTAATAAAAACAGATACCACCATAAGAGTAGGCTTAGAAGTTAAAAAGGATATGTTAAAGTCTGTGGAAGAAGAAATTAAAAACATCACAGATAATGATGAATATCTGAGCTATGGGACTTTGGAAGATTCTATAGAAACTTATAAAAAGAGTATGGCTATAACCAGTGTACTTATATATTCTCTTGTAATTATCATAGGTGTTATAGGTTTGATGAACTTAATAAATACAATGATAACAAGTATAATAACAAGAAAAAGAGAGCTTGGTATATTACAAGCCATTGGACTTTCAGACAAGCAACTGGTAAAAATGCTACAAATTGAAGGCTTATTTTATACTGTGGGAACTCTTTTAATTACTTTAACTTTAGGAAATATTTTAGGATATATTGCTGTAATTATTTTTAGAAATACAGGAGCATCATATGCAATATATGATTATCCTTTAACACAAACAATTATTATGATAGTGGCAATTACTTTAGTACAAATATTAATTACTTATATGGTTACAAATAATTTTAAGAAGGATTCTTTAGTAGATAGGATAAGATATAGCGAGTAGGGAAAGTTAAGGAGTTAAGAAGTTAAGGAGTTAGGGAGTTAGGGAGTTAGGGAGTTAAGGAGTTAAGAAAATTTATATAGTATAAATAGTATGTATAATTTTTTAAGAGCAGGGCAATATAATATCAAGAAAAGTAATAAGGAGATGATGAGATTGCCTGGAAAAGCAAAACAATATGTTGATCAAAGCATGACATCAGTGCAGTCAGCAGTTAGTTCATTACAACAAGCTTTAGGCAATGCAGAAAAGGCAGAAAATAAAGCTGTTATTCAACAAGCAATAACTTCACTAAATGGTGCATGTGGAACTTTATCAAAATATAAAGATTAATAATAAGAATTAGCATATTGTATATTGCTAAAAAGGAGCTGATAGTGTTTATCAGCTCCTTTTGAATTTAGTTAAATATTTTATCTTCTGATCCGCAAGATGTAAGAGAGATATTTAAGTTACCATTTCTTACCCTTAATGAATCGATGAATTTTTTTTGATTAACATCATTTTTAAGATGAATAGAGTAATTTAATTCATATAAAGCACCAAAATCTCTAGTTCTAACTTTTACCATATTCCATGATGTAGTATTTGTATTTAATATTTCATCAAATACACCTTCAAAGTTTAAGTCTTCAGGTACTGTTATTTTTAGTACCATTGCCTTAGATTTAGGCATAGCAAAATTAAGGCTATCTAAAATTATCATTACTGCACAAAGGATAATAGTGAAAATTACTGCATATCCATTAGGTTTCAATATATCTGTTCCATGACAGCCGCTTTCTAAAAATAAATCTTCACGGCGGGTAATGATTTTTGAATCTATGGTAAGTCTAAAGTCCTTATCTTCTTTGCCAAAGAAGGCAATTCTATTGTATCCAATATAGATAGTAGGATTTACCTTTGTATGACTTAAGTAATATTCAATTTCGTTTATAACTTGTTCTGTAATAAAATCAGTGCATTTTGGTCTTTCACCAAATTCAAGAAAGTTATAAGCTTCTTCTAAAGTAATTATGGCCCTTCGTTTATTAACAATTTTATTTATTTTTTTCTTCAATTCAAGAAATACTTTGTCAGAAGGAGACTGAGGAATCTTGTAGCTTCTTAATCTAAGTTTTTCTTTATAGTATGGTTTGGAAATAGAATGTCTAATTACTGAATTATCATCAGTATCATAATATATATTGTAAATACTGTAACTGTTATTAACACAGTGATCATCCATTTTCATATATTCAAGTAATCTTGGAATAAGCTTTTCATATTGCTCACCAGTTAAAAGATACTTTTTTTCATATCTTTTAAATGACTTAATGGCCATTTTGTAGGACCTCCTTATTAAATTTTTATTTGGATATTGCTGAAATTAAATCCATATTTGTATCATAAATGGTCTTTTAAAAGTTAGTATGAAATCAATCTAAAGTTAATGTAAATTTTACTTTTTTTAGAAAAAAATAATATATAATGGCATTAATTAAAGAAAAGTAAACAAATTTAAAAAGTATTTAACAATAAAAAGATTAAAGTAAGATAATAATCTTTATTAGGAGGATATATATGAAAAAGAAATTTTTATCAATGTTAATAGTATCTGCTATTGCAGTAACAGCTATGGGGTGTTCCAATAATACTAATGAATCTTCCAAATCTGCTGCTTCAAGCAATACCAATGTATCAGTCAGTGATAGTAGCGATGAATCAGCTAGTGCAGATGTAAAAGCTAAAATAACTTTAAGTAATAATAGTATAAGTGCAGAGGGGGATGGTGTTGAGGTAGTAGATAAGACAATTACCATTAATTCAGGTGGTACATATGAAGTAAGCGGTACCTTAGAAGATGGTCAAATAATAGTTGATTCAGCTGATGAGATCAATGTCTATATAGTTTTCAATGGAGTAGATATTTCTTGTAGTAATAGTGCACCTATATATGTTAAAAGTGCCAAGAATACTATTATAACTTTAGCAGATAATAGTGAAAATTATCTTAGTGATGGAAGTGAGTATCTATATGAAGAGCTAAATGATGATGGAACAGTAACAGATGAACCAAGTGCATGTATATTTAGTAAAGATGATTTAACTATTAATGGAAATGGAACACTTAATGTTGTTGGAAACTACAATAATGGTATTGCCAGTAAGGATGATTTAAAGATTACGGCAGGAACAGTAAATGTAACAGCAGTAAACAATGGATTAAAAGGTAAGGATTCTATTACTATAAAAGGTGGAGAGATAACTGTAAATTCCACAGGAGATGGTGTTAAGTCTGATAATACAGAAGATACAACCAAAGGATATATAATAATTGAAGGTGGAAGTTTAAATATAACTTCTGGCGGAGATGGAATTCAAGCAGAAACAACGCTGACAATTTCTGATGGAGATATTAATATAGTTTCAGGAGGGGGAAGCAGTAATGCAGCTACTCATGCTGAAAGTTTCCAAATGGGCCCATGGGCAAATCCTTCAAATACAAGTAGTTCATCTAGCAGTGAGACAGGAAGTGCCAAAGCACTTAAAGCAGGTACTGCTTTAACAGTTGATGGTGGAAATATAAATATAGATTCAGCTGATGATAGTATTCATACTAATGATACTGTAATGATAAATACTGGAATATTTCATATAAAATCAGGCGATGATGGAATTCATGCTGATAATGTTTTGGAAATAAATGGTGGTGATATAAATATTACAGATAGTTATGAAGGGTTAGAAGCAGCACATATTACTGTAAATGATGGAAATATTAATTTAGTGGCTAGTGATGATGGGATTAATGCAGCTGGTGATGGAATAGATTCTATTATGCCAAGCAAGACCTGTCAATCAGTGATAATTTCTACGCCAGAATTGGTTATAGGCTCAAGTTATTCTGTATATTATGGAGGAAATAATTCTGGTAGTGAAAGTAATGGACTATATACTGATGGAATTGCAACAAGTGGAACAGAGCTTACAAATTTTACTCTTTCTAGTTCGGTAATGACAGTTTCAAGCACAGGAGCAACAGAAGGAGTTTCAGGCGGAATGAGAGCACCAGGTGGCATGGGTGGCATGCAAGGGGGAGGAAGACCACCAAGGTAGAGATTAATTATAAAAATTAATCTATGAAGTATAATTATAAATAAAGGTTTTTGTATAAAATAGCAAATATCTTATATAAAAGCCTTTTTTTGTTATGCTTTATAAAAGGTTTAAGATTATATTGTTGAAAAATATTTTAATATACACTTAACAAATAAAAAAACATACATAAATGTAAAATAATATAAAAAATTCCATAGAAAAAACGGTAAAAACATGGTAAAATAAATACTTTAAAGAAAAGTTAAAATTTTACGAGAATTAAATGTTAAATAAGTGGGGTGGAAAATATTAGTATGAAGAAAAGAAAAATTAAAAAAATTATAGCAATATCAGGAGTAATTGGTGGAATATTAGCTTTAAATTCAGTAAAAGCTCATGCGGTAGAACTTACTGATGATTTATCAAATGATGGTCATGAGCAAAATATTAATAGCAGATCATCAAATAAGGGACAAGTTGTAAATGTTGACTCAACATATTTAAGGATTAGAGCAGCAGCATCAACATCTTCAGAAGTTTTAGGAACTATGATTGAAGGAACAAGATTTAATATTATATCAAAAAGTGATCAATGGTATCAAATACAATATAATGATATAGTAGGATATGTATTTGAAGATTATGTTGATGAAATATCAGCAGGTTCATCATCTACCACATATGATGTTATATATACAGGAACTGTATATGATGCAGCTCCTAATTTAAGAGTAAGAAGTGGAGCTTCTTTAGATTCATCAATTATAGGATATGTGTTAGATAACTCTACAGTATCTATTGTGGCTGTTGAAGGTAGCTGGTATAAGATCCAATATAATGGGGGATATGGCTATGTAAGTGCAGATTATGTTTCTATAGGAAGTACAAGTAATGGCGGAAATTCAAAAAATGATTCAGGAAGTTCTTCAATAACAGCTGTAGGATATGCTTATGATTTAGGCAATATAGCTCTTAGAATACGTGAAGGAGCATCAATTTCATCAACTATTTTAGGTAATATATATGAAGGAGATGCAGTTAATATAATAGGAGAAGAAGGAAATTGGTATAAGATATTATATAATAATTCCATTGCTTATGTGAGTAAAGAGTATATTACATTAAATAAGTATTCATCAGAAACAGAATCAGATAATAATGCTTCAATAAGAAGTGGATATGTTGTTAATGTTGAAGGATCAAATTTAAGAGTGCGTCAAAGTCCATCTTCTAGTGCTATTGTTTTAGGATATCTAGTAAATAGTGAAGCAGTAGAAATTGTTGGAGAAGAGGGAAATTGGTATGAGATCAATTATAGAAATTCAACAGGATATGTACATTCAGATTACATAAAAGTTGGAATAGGTGGCACTTTAAATGAAGATTCATCAGAAGGAAATACTACAGGTTCAGAAAATATTTCAAATTCAGAAGCATATAATATAGTTTTAAATGCTATGAAGGAGCAAGTAGGTGCACCATATGTATGGGGTGGATCAGGAGAATATCTTACCACTAATTCACTAAATGAATTGAAGGTTAGATTTCCTGAAGATGCAGCATATGGTGAGTATATTCATGCTGAAGGATATGTGAATCAAGGGTATCGTGCATTTGATTGCTCTGGATTAATGCAATGGGGATTTGCTCAAGCTGGAATAAATATTGGTAGAACTACTTATTCTCAAATAAATGCTGGTATTGAAATACAATTAAGCGGTGTTCAGCCAGGAGATTTATTGTTTAGTGCTGATCTTGGACATGTTGGTATGTATATAGGTGATAATCAATGGATAGAATCTTCAAATACAGGAGACTTTGTTAAAATAAGAAATGTTCCTTGGAGTTATGTAAGCAGAGCTAGAAGAGTTTTAAGTTAATTATTTATAATATAAAAAATATTTATTAAAAAGGATTAAGTATATAAATAAGCTTAATCCTTTTGTCATTATATAGATAAAAGTAATATATAGATTATATATAAACATATAAATATTTATAGTAATAATTAAATAGGAGTAGATAAAAAATGGTTTCATGGATAGGTGAATGTATTTTTTATGAATTATTTTTATTAGGATTTTGTGGAGTATTAGAACCAGGTAAAGAATATCAAGAGAAAAATAGACTAAAGAAAGTTATACAATTTATACCACATTTAAAAGAAATGAAGGTAAATGCAGTATATCTAGGACCAGTATTTGAATCTACGTATCATGGATATGATACAATAGATTATTTTAAAATAGATAAGAGATTAGGGACAAATGAAGATTTTAAAGAATTATGTGATAAGCTACATGATAATGATATAAAGATTGTTATTGATGGAGTTTTTAATCATGTAGGAAGAGATTTTTTTGCCTTTAAAGATTTGCAAGAAAATAGAGACAAGTCTAGATATTGTAGTTGGTTTGTTAATTTAAATTTTAATGGCAACACTCCAGAGAACGATGGTTTTTATTATGAGCCATGGAATAGATGTTTTGATTTAGTGAAACTTAATGTATGGAATGAAGAAGTGTGTGAATATCTTTTTAAGGCACTAGATTTTTGGGTCGATGAATTTAAAATAGATGGAGTGAGAATAGATGCAGCAGATAGTATTGATTTTAGTTTTTTTAAAAAATTAAGAAATCATATAAATTATAAAAAGGAAGACTTGTGGCTTATGGGAGAAGTTATTCATGGAGATTATTCAAGATGGGCTAATGATGAAATGCTTCATACAACTACTAATTATGAGTGTTATAAGGGGTTATATTCCAGTCATAATGATAGAAATTATTTTGAAATAGCTCATTCATTTAGAAGGCAGTTTGAAAAAGGCGGAATCTATGAAAAGTTATGTTTATATAACTTTGTAGATAATCATGATGTAAATAGACTTGCTAGTGTAATAAAAAATCCAGAGCATATATATAATATTTACACATTGCTTTATACTATGCCGGGAATTCCTAGTATATATTATGGTAGTGAATATGGCATAAAGGCTATAAAGGGAAAGAATACTGATTTACCATTAAGACCAGAGTTAAATATAGATACTTTAAAAGATGGAAATAAGAAACTTTTTAAATTAATATGTGATTTAGGTGAGATAAGAAGTAAAAGCCAGGCTATAAGGCACGGAACATATAGTCCCATCATTATAAGAAATGAACAATTTGTCTTTTTAAGAAAGTTTAAAGAACAGGAAATATATGTTGCCCTAAATTTAGATGATAAAAATGTAGATATTAATTACAATTTTAGTTTTCATAAGGCAATAGATTTATTAAGTGGAAAAGAAATTAGCATAGATGGAAATATATCTATAGAGCCATATGGAGCATTAATAATCAGTAAAGATAATTCTATATAAAAGAAAAAAGGGGGCTGTCGCACTAAAAATTTTATATACAATATATTGTTTTAATAATTAAAAATCAACACAATATATTGTATTATTTATTCTTAATGCCACATCCTCTTTTTTTCAACAAACTGATAAAAATAAAATAAATTATTTTTAGTATTAATATTTTTTTACATAAAGTTATATATTGTATAAAGAGATTAAATAATTATTATGATTCAATAAATGAAATCGTTACTGGAGGTTTGCAAGTAAGATTTATTCCATATGGAATAAATTTTAAATATAAAATATGGAGGGTATGTTTTATGGTTAATAAAAAATTAGTAGCAGCTGGAGTTGTTATGTCTATGGTTGCCAGTTCTTTAGTTGGATGTGGAGGAAGCAGTGAAGAAGGAAATGGAGGAGATTCAGCACAGATTTATTTTTTGAATTTTAAACCAGAAATTGCTGATGTTTATAAGAGTGTAGCTGAAGACTATGAAAAAGAGACTGGAGTAAAAGTTAAAGTAGAAACAGCTGCAAGTGGAGACTATGAGCAAACTTTGAAGTCAGAAATGGCCAAGAGTGAAGCACCTACAATATTTCAAATAAATGGGCCAGTAGGATATAATAACTGGAAAGATTATTGTGCAAATTTAAAAGATACTGATCTTTATAGTCATTTATCTGATAAATCTCTAGCAGTAACTGATGGAGATGGAGTTTATGGTATACCTTATGCAGTTGAGGGATATGGAATAATTTATAATCAGGAAATAATGGACAAATATATAACTCTTGCCAATAAAAAGACAAATATTACATCTGTAGATGATATTAATAATTTTGATATATTAAAAGAAGTTGTTGAAGATATGCAGGCTAATAAAGATGAACTTGGTATAGATGGTGTATTTGCTTCAACATCTATGTCTTCAGGAAATAGATGGCGTTGGGATACTCATTTAGCAAATCTACCATTTTATTATGAGTTTAAAGATGAAAGTGAAGATGATACACAAATTATAGATACTGGTCTTGCATCAGATACAGTAGAATTTAAATATAATGATAAATATAAAAATATTTTTGATTTATACTTAGATAATTCTTGTACTGAAAAAGGACTTTTAGGAAATAAGAGTGTTGATGATTCAATGTCTGAATTTGCTTTAGGTAAATGTGCAATGGTTCAAAATGGAAATTGGGCATGGGCACAAATCAAAGATGTTGATGGTAATGTTGTTAAACAAGATGATATAAAATTCTTGCCAATATATACAGGTATAGAGGGAGAAGAAAGTCAAGGTATATGTATAGGTACAGAGAACTATTTCGCAGTTAATAGTAAAGCTTCAGAAGCTGAACAACAAGCTTCAATAGATTTTATAAACTGGCTATTTACCAGTGATACAGGAAAATCTTATGTTGTTGGTGATTTAGGATTTATAGCACCATTTGATACTTTTACTGAAGATGAGAGACCATTAGATCCATTGTCAAAGCAAGTTATGGAATGGATGGAGAAAGATAATATTAAAAATGTAAATTGGATATTCCAAGCATTCCCAAGTGAAAAATTTAAAGAGACATTTAATGATGCATTACTTGAGTATGTTCAAGGGACTCAAGATTGGAATTATGTAGTTAAAACAGTAAAAGATGATTGGAAGTTAGAAAAAGCACAGTAGTTAATTGATAATTAAAAATAGAAAATTGATAATTGAGGAGGAAAGTCATTAAGGAGTTTCATCCTTAATTATCAATTATCGATTAATTAAGGAGGGATTCTTGTGCAGAAGATTTTAAAGAAGTATTTTGCTTTTTTTGTATTGCCTACTTTTGTAGCTTTTTGTATATCTTTTCTAGTACCTTTTATAATGGGGATTTACTTATCTTTTACTAAGTTTACAACAGTAGCTGATGCACAGTTTGTAGGATTAAGTAATTATATAAAGGTTTTTTCAAATGATGAATTTATTAATGCACTATTTTTTACAGTTAAGTTTGCTGTTGTTTCAACTATAACAGTAAATATATTGGCATTTACCTTTGCTTATTTATTAACTAGGAAATTAAAAGGCACTAATGTATTTAGAACTATTTTCTTTATGCCCAATTTAATTGGAGGAATTGTTTTAGGGTATATATGGCAAATAATAATTAATGGTGTATTAAGTCACTTTAATGTGAATTTAACATATAGTGCTAGCTATGGGTTTTGGGGTTTAGTTATAATGATGAATTGGCAGCTTATAGGATATATGATGATAATTTATATTGCTGGAATTCAAAATATACCTAATGATTTAATTGAAGCAGCTAAGATTGATGGTGCTTCAAAATCACAAATCTTAAGAAAGGTTACAATTCCATTAGTTATGCCTTCTGTTACAATATGTCTTTTTTTAACTATATCTAATGCTTTTAAGTTATTTGATCAGAACTTGGCCTTAACAGATGGTGCACCATCTGGAGCAACATCAATGTTAGCTTTGGATATTTATAAAACATTCTATAGTAGGAATGGCTGGGAAGGAGTAGGACAGGCAAAAGCAGTAATATTTTTTATTATAGTTGCTATAATAATGATTATTCAATTAAATATTACTAGGAAGAAGGAGGTTGAAAGTTAATGAAAGGCAAAAAAAGTAATATAGTTATTTATATATTATTAGTAATACTGGCAGTTATATTTCTTGCTCCTATATTTATAATATTATTTAATTCTTTTAAAGGTAAGCTTTATATTAGTGATGCTCCTTTTAAATTACCTACAGCTGAGACATTTGTAGGGGTACAAAATTATATTGATGGATTGTCAAAGACAGGTTTTTTAAGTGCCTTTGGTTGGTCAATATTCATAACATTTTTTTCAACAATTGTAATTGTATTGTTTACTTCTATGACAGGTTGGTATATCACTAGAGCTAAAAACAAAGTAAGTACAGCATTATATTTTATCTTTGTATTTTCTATGATTGTTCCATTCCAAATGGTCATGTTTACTATGAGTAAGGTGGCTAATATGCTTAGTTTAGATAATCCTATAGGTCTTATAGTACTTTATCTTGGGTTTGGAGCAGGACTTTCAATATTTATGTTTTCTGGCTTTGTAAAGTCAATTCCCATTGATATTGAAGAGGCAGCCTTGATAGATGGTTGCAATCCTATAAAGACATTTTTTTTAATAGTGCTTCCATTATTAAAGCCAATTTGTATTACTGTAGCAATATTAAATGTAATGTGGATATGGAATGATTATTTGCTACCATCTTTAGTATTAAAGAGTGATTATAAAACAATTCCAATGGCAGTACAATATTTAAGAGGCGGTTATGGCGCAATTGATATGGGTGCAATGATGGCCGTATTAGTATTAGCAATTATACCTATAATAATATTCTATTTAACTTGTCAGAAATATATTATTGAAGGAGTAGCAGCAGGAGCAGTTAAAGGATAGTGGAGTAATTGATAATAGATAATGAAAAGAAAACTATATGAAGAAAGTCAATTATGACTTTCTTCATATTATAATCAATTAGTTAAAGGCTGGCTTTATTTCTGTTATTGTTTCAAGATTATTATCTGCATTATTAATTATATCTTCAGCCATTTCCTTGATAATATTATTTTCAGTAGATTTATTTATTAAGTTAGCTAGAGATTTTGAGGCTTCAATAAGGTATTGAACTTGATTTATATAAGTCAAAGAGTCGCTTTCATCAGGATTTATTTTGCTTAAATTAGTAAATAGTGCATCAGTAATTTCCTTTGATGATTTTACATAATTTTCATTGTTAGTAGAATTTGATTTTTCAGAAATAGAAAGTTTATCTATTAGTATTCTACTTTCACGTATAATACCACTATTTTGCTGTACAATTTCTTCTGCAAGATCAATAAGTTGTTCATCTGTTATATAACTTTGAATTAAAGCTGAAATGTAAATGGTTGTTCTAAGTACTGCAATTTCTGAATTAAGAAAATCTACATCATTAATGCCAGATGAGGTGAGTATAGAAAACTCATCTTTTAAATCTGTGATGTGCACTGCAGCCCTATCTTTATAATAATCTTTAGAGGCAGGAGCAGAGTGATTAGTAATGCTCATGCATGAGGCAGTACTATGTAAAGATGGAAGAAATGCAGTTGTACAAGCAACTCCTATTAAAAATGTAATTAATAATTTTTTCATAAAATTTACTCCTTATATTAATTAATATAAATTATTTTATGTAAAATTATAAAAATTATTAGGTATAATTAATAAATGATAGTTATGCTATATTTAGCAAATAATATCTATAAGTGATATAATGACATGTATTCTGTATGATAGCTATTGTTTGACAACCATATATAAGAAGAATAAAATAAAATTTATATTGAATTCAATAGATAAGAGGTGATTACTATGGGAAGCTGTAATAGTTGTCCAAGTAAAGGAACATGTGGTAAAGATGAAGAAAGCTGTGGAATAGTAAATAATTCACAAAATAAGATTAAAAATATAATTGGAGTAATGAGCGGTAAAGGTGGAGTTGGGAAATCAACAATGTCAGTTATGATAGCAAAAGAATTAGCAGCTAGAGGATATCAAGTTGGGGTTTTAGATGCTGATATAACAGGACCTAGTATACCAAGATTATTTCATATAGAAAATGAAAGAGCTAGGGGAACTGAAGAGCTTATTTATCCAGTAGAAACTGTTGAAGGAATTAAAGTTATGTCTCTTAATTTAGTGGTTGAAAAAGAAGATGAAGCTGTGATTTGGAGAGGGCCAGCCATTACAGGGATTGTTAATCAGTTCTGGACAGGAGTATATTGGGGAGAACTAGATTACTTAATAATAGATATGCCACCAGGTACTGGTGATGTACCACTAACTGTAATGCAATCAATTCCTATAAAGGGTGTTGTAATGGTATCTATACCTCAAGATATGATATCTATGATAGTATCAAAGTCAATTAATATGGCTAGAAAAATGAACATTGAAGTACTTGGTGTTATTGAAAATATGAGTTATATACAATGTCCTGATTGTGACAAGAAAATTAGGATGTTTGATGGTGAGAATACAGAAAAATTCTTGCAGGATATGAATGTAGATTTATTAGGTGAGCTTCCAATGCATAAATCAATTGTAAATTATAGTATTGCAGAGCAGAATGAAGACCTTTTAGATTTATTTGATCCGATAATTGATAAAATAATAAGTAAATGCAAAAAGAAAATACTCCTATAAAAAAGGCAGCTCTATAAAGCTGCTTTTTTATTGTTGCTCCATGTCCATAAGTTTTCCACCGTATAATTTTTTTACGGTAAACTCAATGCCAAAGGCTTTTTCATAAGATTGAAGTATTTCAATATCTTTATTAGTTATTAAGCACACAGAAACTCCAGAATTATCTCCTCTAGCTGTTCTTCCAGCTCTATGTAAGTATTCATCAGGATTTACAGGGAAATCTAAGCTGATTATATGGCTTACTTCAGGAATATCTAGACCTCTAGCAGATAAGTCAGAAGAAACAAGAACATTACATTTACCTCTTCTAAAGGAGTCTAAAGCTCTTTGACGTTCTTCTTTAGAAGCATTTCCATAAATAGCTGTAGATTTAACCTTATGGTATTGTAGTTTTTCATTAATTTGTCTAAGCTCAGTATTGTTATTAACAAATACAATAGCTCTTTTAGGTTGCTCAGCAGCAAGTAGTTTTCTTAAATTTTCAAATCTATCTCTTAGGCTACCTAAGATACAGATATGTTCAATTCTTGGATTTATTTCAGATTTATTTTCAATCTTAATGATTTCAACTTCTTTTACTAATGTTTTAGCAAGGTTTAAAGTTTCTTTATTAATGCTTGCTGAGAAGAACATTAGCTGACGGTCCTTCATAGTTGACTTTATAATATCTTTTATTATTGTAGGTTTATTTTTAGATAATAAATTATCTGCTTCATCTAGTACGATTGTTTTAATAGTGTGAGCAGTAATTTTTCTTTTCTTGATTAAGTCAAGGATTCTTCCAGGAGAACCAACAATTATGTGAGGTTTAATTTCTTTTAGTTTCTTTATTTGCTTTTCAATATTAGATTCGCCCATTATTGATAAAGATTTAATATCCATATGAGAATTAGTAGCTAGAAGTTTTATTTGTGATTCAATTTGAACTACTAATTCGTGAGTAGGAGCTAAAATAATAGCTTGCATTTCACGTTTTTCTAAGTTTATTTTTTCAAATATAGGAATAAGGAATGCAAGGGTTTTGCCAGTTCCAGTATGTGCTTCAGCAATAATATCTTTATTTTCTAAAGCAAAAGGAATAGAAGTTTCTTGAATACCTGTTGGGGTTGTGATATTTTGTTTTTTTAATGCCATAACAATAGACTGGTTTATATTTAATTCATTAAATGATTTATTCATTGGTGTCTCCTTAATATAATAATAGTATTTATAGTATACACTAAAATAAATAACAGTATAAAGAAAAAAATAAACAGTAAAAAAATTAGAGAATTTTGCGAACAAAAAATGATAAGAATAGGTATAAATAGTGTATAATGGTTTATGGGAAAAGTTGTTTAAATAAGGGAGGGATGAATATGAATAATGATAATAAAAAATTAGATGAAGTAAAAGAAACAATTGCTAAAGAAGAAATAGAAAATAAAACTCATGAAGAAAAGATTGAATCTGAAGATACTATGCAGAGAATTTCTGAAAAAGATATTCATAAGGATGTAAATGTAAAAAGTAAAAAATTTAAGGTAGGGTTAACAATAGGTATTATAGTTCTTATAGGCATTATAGGTGGGGTATTATATTGGTGGATAAGCAATAAAAAGCTTGTTGATAGTTATGAAAATAAGGTATATCCAGAAGTGTATATTTATTCTGAACCTGTAGGTGAATTAAATGAAGCGGATTTATCAAAAATATTAGCAGAAAAAGATGCTGAGATTGCTAATAAAACAATTAAGGTAACTGTGAATGGTAAAGAATATTCTTCAAGTTATACTGAGTTAGATGTAACTACTGATACAGATAAAGTTAAAGATGAAATAATGTCATATGGTAAAAATAAAAGCTTCAAGGGGAAATTAAATTTAATTAATGAACCTAAGAAAAAAACTTATGACTTAACAACTACTGTTAATGAAGAAAAAATTAAAGAATTTGTTGCACAGATAGCTGAAGATGTAAAAGTTGAACCAGTAAATGCAAGTGCATCAATTTCAGGTGGAGTAGTTAATGTAGTAGAAGAACAAAGCGGATATATATTAGATGAGCAAACATTAGTTGATTCAATAACTTCTCAAATTACTGGAAAAAATGGTGGTGCTGATGTAGTTGCTAATGGATCATTAGTTGAAAGTGAAGCAGATATAAAAGCTAGTGAATTAAGAACAATAGATACTAGAATTTCAAGCTTTACAACGTATTTTTCAGCTGGAAATAGTGGACATAACATTCAAACTGGGGCAGCATATTTTAATAATACGTTATTAATGCCTGGCAAAGAATTCTCTTGTACTGATGGAATCGGTCCAACTACAGCAGAGAGAGGTTTTGTAAGTTCCAATACGTATGTAGGTGGACAAGTAGTTCCAGGAATGGGAGGAGGAGTATGCCAGATAGCTACTACTTTATACAACGCAGAGCTTAGAGCTGGAATACTTCCAACAGAAAGACAAAACCATATGATGACAGTAGGATATATAGGAATAGGATTAGATGCAACATTAGCAGATGACTTAATTGATTTAAGATTTGTTAATACTTATTATTATCCATTAATAATAACTACTTCATCAACAGGTGGGTCATTAACTGTGGAAATATGGTCAAATTCAAATGCTACTAATGGATATACTTATGAACCAAGAGTAGAGGCTGTAAGCAGTCTTTATTGCTATACTTACTTAGATAAGTATGATTCATCAGGAAATTTAGTTGATAGCATATACTTAAATGAAAGTGTATATCAACCATTTTCTTAAAAATTTAGAAGCTATTGCAAAGTTGCAATAGCTTTTTTGTTATATATGGTTATAAAATACAATTATAATGGAAATATAATTAATAGTTATAATTTTTAGGATATGGTGATGTAAGTATGAAAAAAAATAGAAATTATTAATTTAATTCAATGAAAAAATAAATTGATTAAGTTAATATAAATTATTATAATTTTTATAATAAGAGAGGTGAAAGTATGTCAGGAAAAAATGGAAAAAAGATTCTTATAGGAGCACTTTCAGCAATAGCAGCTTCAGTTGCAGCTGGAACCATGATAAAAAATAAGGTCAGTGAAAAAAATAAAAAAAATAAAAAAGAAAAAGGACTTTATTATACTGTTTCATTAGATGATTTATATAATTCTTATGATGATAAGACTTTAAGTGAAGAAGAAATGATAAATGAAATTAAGAAGGAAAGTTCATTGTAGAAAAGTAGTTAAGTAGTTTAAGCTTGTTAGCTTAGCTACTTTATTTATATTCATAGTAAAAAAAAGATGTTATGGAAAGTAATAGCTTTATTACCACGGTAAAATGTGTTATAATAACCGTTGTTATTAATATAAAATGGAGGATTTGTACATGAAACATATCAAAACAATAAACAAGACAAATATAAAAAATAGCTTAAGCAAACCAGGCTGTAAGGAATGTGCAAACTCATGTCAATCAGCTTGCAAGACTTCTTGCACAGTTGCTAACTTAGAATGTGAAGCATAGTTAAAAAGTGGCAGTAACTATAATGCTTAGTTACTGCCTATACTTTTAAGAAATCAAAGAAAGAATACCTATAAATTGTAGCGTAAGTTAATAAAGTTGAATTATTAAGATTACTAAAGAAAAATTTATATATAGTGTAGTGTTTAATAATAGCTGTATTGTTATAAGGAGGATGTATTAATGTCATTAATTCATAAATTTAAACAAGGTGGAAAATGCTTTGTTTTAGATGTAAATACTGGAGCAGTTCATATAGTAGACGAGCTAGTATATGATTTAGTAGATGACAACAAATTAAGATCAAAAGAGGAGTTAGTAGCAGATTTTGGAGCTAAATATGGGGCTGATGTAGTTGAAGAAGCTTATGAAGAACTACAAGAATTAGTTGCTGAAGGAATTCTTTACACAGAAGATCAGTATGAAGATATAGCTCATTCTTCAATGGATGATAGAGATTATATAAAAGCAGTATGTTTAAATATAATCCATGCTTGTAATTTAAGATGCAAGTATTGCTTTGCCGATGAAGGAGAATATAATGGACATAAAGGTAAGATGTCATTAGAAACAGCAAAAAAAGCAATAGATTATGTAGTTAAAAGAAGTGGTCCTAGAAAAAATATTGAAATAGATTTGTTTGGTGGAGAACCAACAATGATGATGGATACAATCAAAGAAATTATTGCGTATGCTAGAGAAAATGAAGCAAAATGGAATAAGAGAATAAGATTTACCATGACCACTAATGCTACACTTTTAACTGATGAGATGATGGACTATATGGATAAGGAGTTAGAAAACATAATCCTTTCCATAGATGGTAGAAAAGAAGTGAATGATAAGGTAAGAATTAGATTTGATGGTAAAGGATCATATGATCAAATATTACCAAATATAAAGAAAATGGTAGCTAAGAGAGATAAGACTAAAGCTCATACTGTAAGAGGTACATTTACAAGAGAAAATCTTGATTTCTATGAAGATGTTAAGATGATGGTAGATGAAGGATTTAGAGAAATATCTATCGAGCCAGTTGTTTTAGAAGATGGACATCCGTTAGCTTTAAGAAAAGAAGACTTACCTAAAATATTTGAAAGCTATGATAAATTATATGATGAACTAGTACAAAAGAAAGCAGAAGGAAAAGAGTTTAACTTCTACCACTTTAAAGTAGATTTAAATGGTGGTCCTTGTGTTTATAAGAGAATATCAGGTTGTGGAGCAGGATTTGAATATGTTGCAATAACGCCACAAGGTGAAGTTTATCCATGTCACCAATTTGTTGGTAAGGAAGAATATAAATTAGGAAGCATTTATGATGATAGTTATAATGCAGATTTAGGAATGAGTTTTAAGAAAGCACATATATACAATAAGCCAAAATGTAGAAACTGTTGGGCTAGATTCTATTGCTCTGGTGGATGCCAAGCTAATAACATAGCGTTCAATAACGATATTAACAATCCTTACGATATTGGATGTCAAATGCAAAAGAAGAGAATTGAATGTGCTATAGCACTTAAGGCAGAATAATAAAAAAACGAAGCAATAGCTTCGTTTTTTTATTAAAAAGCAGTAGCAGTTTATCAATTAAATTTTTAGGGGGTATTATGCAAGAATATATATTAAAGAATGGTTTAAAACTTGTGTATAAAAGTACTGATTCCATGTTGTCATCTATATCTATTGCACTAGATGCAGGTGCAATAAGAGATACAGAGGGGAAGTTTGGGATTGCACATGTAACAGAACACATGATATATAAGGGTACAAGCAATAGATCAGAAGTAGAAATAAATAAAGAGTTCAGTGAAATTTTTGGTTTTCAAAATGCCATGACTAATTATCCTTATGTGATTTATTATGGTACATTATTAAGTGAGGATTTAGCAAAAGGTATAGAGTTATATGCAGATTTATTAATTAATACTACTTTAGGGAATGATGGCTTTAAAGAAGAGATGGATGTTATTAAGGAAGAACTTAAAGAGTGGGATGAGGAAGTAGAGCAATTTTGTGAAGATAAATTATTTCTTAATAGCTACAAAGATAGAAGGATAAAATATCCAATTATTGGGATGGAAAAATCTTTAGAAAATATAAGCATTGAGGATGTAAAAGAGTTTTATAATAAATATTATTTCCCAAAAAACACAACCATAGTGATAATATCTCAAAAGAGTTTTGAGGAGATAATTGAGATTGTTAATAAATATTTCATTAGTTGGGATAATAGTGGTTTTACAACAACTTTAACAGAAAGTGAAAAAGCTAAGGGAGGAATTTATAGAGATAAAAGAGAGGGCATTAACACTGCAAAAGTTTTAATTACATATGATATCAGTGTTTTAAATCATGAAGAAATAAAGGTTTTTAAAGTTTTAAATCAATATATTGGGGAAGGTGTTAACTCCCTTCTATTTGATAGTTTAAGAACTAAAAAAGGTCTAGTGTATGATGTGTTAACTAAAGTGAGTAATGAAAGTGGTATTGGATTATATAAAATTACTTTCAGTACTGGAGAAGAAAAAATACAAGAAGCTATAAATTCCATTGAGATTATTTTTGAAAATTTAGAAGAAACATTAGAAAATCTATCTAAGAAGGAAATTGATGGACTTGTAAAAAGCTTGAAATTAAAGAGGTTATTTAATGAAGAACAAAGCATAAGATTATCTAATGCAGTATCAATGTATGATATTATGTTTGGTAATTATGAGTTATATTTTGATGAAATCAAGGGCTTAAAAAATATAAATAAAGAAGATTTGATAGCTGTAAGCAGTAAAGTGTTTCATAATAAGTGTATAGAAATAATTACAAGGTAATAAGAAATATAGTAAGTTTTGTATGTCTAACAGTTTAGTTACTTACAATAATTATATGTATAATTAAAAATAATTAAATAATTTATTAAAGAATGTGAAGAAAAGCTACAATTTGTATTATAATATCATAGATAAAACATTGAATGGAGAACTTAGATGAGTAAAAAAACACCTCTTTTAGATGAAGTATTAAAATATAAAAAGGAAGAAAATTTAATTTTTTCAATGCCTGGCAATAAGTGTGGAAAGGGCTTTTTAAAAGACGATATAGGAAAAGAATTTGTAGATACCATGGGTTATCTTGATATAACAGAAGTGGAACCTTTAGATAACCTTCATGCACCAGAAGGCATAATATTAGAAGCACAGAAATTATTAGCTAAGACATATGGTGTGAAAAAGGCGTACTTTATGGTTAATGGAAGCACTGGAGGTAATCTTTGTTCAATTTTTGCAGCCTTTAATGAAGGTGATGAGGTATTAGTTGAAAGGAATTGCCATAAGTCTATTTATAATGGACTTATTTTAAGGAAACTAAAAGTTAAATATATTGAACCACTAATAGATGAAAAGTTAGGAATATTTCTACCACCAGATAAGAAGAATATTTATGATGCCATAGAGCAATGTGAAAACTTAAAGGGAATTATTTTAACTTATCCAAGTTATTTTGGTATAACTTATGATATTGAAGAAGTGCTTAGAGATTTAAAGATAAGAGGATTAAAAATAGTAGTAGATAGTGCCCATGGTGCTCATTTTATTGCAAATGACAATCTACCTAAAGCTATTTATAGTATACCTGATTATGTGGTTTTAAGTGCTCATAAGACATTGCCAGCCTTAACCCAAGGATCTTATCTTTTATCTAATAGAGACGATAATGATATAGAATTTTATCTAAATACTTTTATGACTACTTCACCGTCATATCTTATTATGTCATCACTGGATTATGCAAGATTCTATTTAGATGAATATGGTAATGATGAATATGAAAAACTTATAAATAAGGCGGAGAAATATAAAAATATAATTAATTTGTTAAATAAAGTTCATATAATATCAAAAGAGGATTTATCAGAAAATTATGATATTGATAAATCTCGATATATTGTAACTTTATCAAAGGAATATAGTGGGCATAAGCTCTTAGAGTATTTAAGAACGCAAGGAATACAATGTGAAATGAGCTTTGCTTCAGGAGTGGTTTTATTATTATCTCCTATAAATGATGATAATGATTTTAATAAGCTCTTAAAATCATTTGAAAATTTACAGCTTAAGGATATAAGACAAGATAATTACTCTAAATATTATTCCTTTATTCCTGAAAAGGTATTGGAACCTTATGAGGTTTTTAAAAAAGAGTATAAATATGTAAAAATAAATGAAGCAGATAAAAATATTGCCAGTGAAGCTATAATACCATATCCACCTGGAATACCTTTGTTATGTCCTGGTGAAGTCATAACAAAAGAAGCAATAGCTATTATCAATGACTATCTTAGCAATAATCGTTCAGTAATTGGTATAAGAAATAAAGAATATATCAAAGTTATTAAAGAATAGTAGAAAGATATATTGGTAAAATAAACCAGAATATTATTCCTTAACTTTTTATTCACAGAAGAAAAAGAACATAATTTTAAAAAAGTACTAGAATTTATATTCTTTATAGTATATAATGTAATACTCGCAGGAAAAGAAATAAGTAACTATAAAGATAAGGTATGAGGTAAAAGTTATGGAATTATTTGTTACAGATTTAGATGGAACTTTATTAAATAGTCATAAAGAGGTATCTATAAAATCAATTGAGATTTTAAATAAGCTTATAGATGATGGTGTTAACTTTACAGTTGCTACGGCAAGAACACCTGCAACAGTTGTGGATTTATTACAAGATGTAAATTTAAAACTTCCAGCAGTACTAATGAATGGTGTATTGCTTTACGATATTAAAGAAGAAAAATATATTAATATAAAAGAAATAGAAAAGAATACAGTAGATAAAGTTTTCGATATATTAAATAAATTTCATAAGAATGCCATGGTATATGGAGTAAGAAATGATCATTTATGGGTTTATCATAAAGAATTTGAATACTCTTGGGAATATAATTTCTACAAAGAAAGAGCTGATAGAAAGCAAAAAACTTTCTTAAAAGTAGAAGATTATAAGGAGTTTTTGAAGGAATCAAAAATAATTAATTTTATAGTTTTTGATAAATACGAAAAAATAAAAGGGATATATGAAGAACTTAAGAAGATAGATGAAATATTTGTTGAATATTATGAAGATATATATGAAAGTGGATGTTACTTCCTTGAAGCTTATAGTGCAGCAGCTTCTAAGGCAAATGGAATTAAGCTTTTAAGTGAATATATAGAGCATGATAAGCTTGTGTGTTTTGGAGATAATTTAAATGATATACCAATGTTTGAATTAGCTGATGAATGTTATGCTACATCAAATGCTGTGGAGAAGGTTAAGTGTATTTCTACAGATGTAATTGGAAGTTGTGATGAAGATGGTGTTGCACTATTTATAGAAAAAAGATTAAATGAATTAAAGATAAAAAGTTAATAATATAATTAAGAGATGGGGATGTCGCATTAAGAATAAATAATACAATATATTGTATATAAAATTTTTGATGAGACAGCCCCATTGTTTATTTAAAGGAATTAAGAGGTGATTTAAAAATCATTTTATTATAAAATGGTGCTTTAAATTTAAAAATAATTAAAATATAATCGTATACATTAATATTTTTATAAAAATATTAATGTATATATGATAAAAGTATAATTTTATCTTGCACAAATATACTAAATGATATATTATATAGAAAAGAACGATAAAACATAACGAATTAGCAATAAAAAAGCTTATTAGATGATAAATTAATAAAACGGAGGGATAAAAATGCAAGAAAATAGAGAACAGTGGGGGAGTAAGTTAGGATTTATTCTTGCAGCTGTAGGATCAGCTGTAGGTTTAGGAAATATATGGAGATTTCCTTATTTAGTATATACAAATGGTGGAGGAGCATTCTTAGTTCCATATTTTGTAGCTATATTTACAGCAGCTATTCCAATACTTATATTAGAGTATGGAATGGGACATAAATATAAAGGTTCAACACCTTTAGCAATTGCTAGAGCAAATAAAAAATGGGAATGGCTTGGTTGGTGGCCAACTATTAATGCATTTATTATATTAGCTTATTATTCAATGATATTAAGTTGGGCATTAAGATATTTAACATTAAGTTTTACAAAAGGATGGGGAAATGATACAAATTCATATTTTTATAATGATTTCCTTCAATCTTCAAATTCTGCATTTGAGTTCGGTTACATAATATGGCCAATACTTATAGGAATTGCAATTTTATGGGCAGTTAACTGGTTTATTTGTTATAAGGGTGTAAAAGGTGGTATAGAGAAACTTAATAAAATATTATTACCACTATTAATAATTATAATGATTATAATTGTTATAAGAGGAGTTACATTAGAAGGTGCAACTATTGGTTTAAATAAATTATTTACACCAGATTGGAGTAAAATGTTAGAACCGCAAGTTTGGATTGCAGCTTATGGACAAGTGTTCTTTTCATTAAGTGTTGGAATGGGAATTATGATGACTTTTTCAAGTTATCTTCCAAAGAAAAGTGATATAAATAATAGTGCATTTATGACAGCATTTGCAAACTGTGGATTTGAGTTTTTATGTGCTATAGGCGTATTTGGAATATTAGGATTTATGGCATCAAGCCAAGGATTACCATTTGAAGAAGTTGTTTCAGGTGGAATAGGATTAGCGTTTATAGTTTTCCCTAAGGTATTTGGATTAATGGGAGTATGGGGAACAATACTTGGAGTATTATTCTTTACATGTTTAGTATTTGCAGGTTTAACTTCATCGGTATCTTTAGTAGAAGCTGTAAGTTCAGCAGTTATTGATAAAACAGGATGGGAAAGAAAAAAAGTAGTAAGTCTAATATGCGGAGTAGGTTTTATCGTTAGTATAGCATTTGCTACAAGAGCAGGACTTTATTTATTAGATATTATAGATAACTTTGTTAATAATTATGGAATAGTGGTTATTGGATTATTAGAAGCCTTTGTAATAGGATGGATAATTAAACCAGAAACTATTAGAAATCATACAAATTCAGTTTCTTATTATAGAATAGGAAAATGGTGGGATATTATTATTAAATATGTAACACCAGCAATACTTGCAATTATGTTAATAAGCAGTATAATTACTGAAATTAAAACGCCATATGGAGGCTATTCAACAGCTGAGCTTATAACATATGGTTGGGCTATTGTAGGAATTGGAATAATAGGTGCACTTTTATTTAGTAAAATGCCGTGGAAAAATAAAAATTCATTAGATTTTGATAATGAAAGTGAGGTTGCGTAATTATGACACCGATAGCAATGACATTCTTCTTTATAGGAGCAATAGTTCTGTATGGAGGATTAATAACAACATTAACAATAACAATAAGAAATGAAAGCAAATAATAAAGGAATAGCCGTTTGGCTATTCCTTTATTATTTAGTTAAACAGTTCATGTTGCTTTGCTTATGAACTTAATTAACGAAGTGTTAATTCTTAAGTGGTGTAGCATTTCACCTTGTAACTTATGAAATCTTAACTAGCTTTAATGTGATTCAACTAATTATTATACTATTAATTAAAAATAATCACCTAGATTATTTTTATTACATAAATTGTGTATTATATTAAAATAATGAGAAGGTGAAATTATGTGTGGTATAGCTGGATGGGTAAATTTTAGTGAAAGTTTAAAATCAAACAGCAAAATTATAAAAAAAATGACTGATATATTAGAGAGGCGAGGACCAGATAGTGAAGGGATATATGAAAGTGAAAATGTACTTTTAGGACATAGAAGATTGATAGTGGTTGACCCTGAAGGTGGAGAACAACCTATGATAAAAATAATCAATGGTAATAAGTATGTGTTAGTATATAATGGTGAATTATATAATACTGAAGAGTTAAGAAAAAGTCTTTTAGAAGAAGGTTATTTTTTTGATTCTTACAGTGATACAGAAGTGCTATTAATGTCTTATATAGCATGGGGTGTTAATTGTATAAAAAAATTTAATGGAATATTTGCTTTTGCCATTTATGATGAAGAAAAAGAACAAGTGTTTTTGGCACGAGATCAAATGGGGGTAAAACCTTTATTTTATTCTATAAATAATAAAAATATAATTTTTGCTTCTGAAATAAAAGCAATACTAGCAAATCCTATGGTAAAGGCTCAAATTGATAGAGAAGGAATAACTGAACTATTTGCTTTAGGTCCAGCGGTAGTTCCAGGAAAAGCTATTTATAAAAATATTTTGGAAATTGCACCAGCTAATTGTTTGCTTATAAATAAGGAAAATATAAAAGTTTGGGAGTATTGGAAGGTTACTTTACAGGAAAATAAAGAAACAGTAGAAGAAGCGGCAGAACATGTAAGGCTATTACTCTTTGATGCAATAAAGCGTCAATTGGTGGGAGATGTACCAATATGTACTTTTTTATCAGGTGGATTGGATTCATCAGCCATATCAGCAATAGCAGCAGAAGAGTTTAGAAATAGGGGCAAGATACTAAATACTTATTCTATTGATTATAAAGATAATGAAAAGTATTTTAAATCTTCTTTATTTCAGCCTACTTCAGATAAGTACTGGGCTTTTAGGATGGCAGAGTTTATTAAAAGTAACCACAAAAATGTCGTATTAAATCATAAAGATTTGGTATTGGCATTGAAAGAGTCAACTTTGGCAAGAGATCTTCCAGGGATGGCAGATGTAGATTCGTCTTTATTGCTATTTTGTAAAGAAATTAGAAAGAATTTTGTAGTAAGTTTATCAGGCGAATGTGCAGATGAAATTTTTGGTGGATATCCATGGTATACTAATGAAGAAATGTTAAATGCAAAAACTTTTCCTTGGTCTAGAGCTGTAGGAATGAGAAAAAGTATTTTAAATGAAAAAATTAAAAAGTTTAATATAGAAGAATGTGCTGAATATGAATATTTAAAAACTTTAAAGGAAGTACCACATTTTGAAAATGAAGATAAGAAAAATTATAGAATGAAAGAAATGTTCTATTTGAATTTAAAATGGTTTATGGTAAATCTATTAAATAGAAAAGATAGATGTAGTATGTATAATAGTTTAGAAGTTAGAGTTCCCTTTGCAGATATTAGGATAGTGGAATATGCTTTTAATCTTCCAGCAGAGATAAAGCTTCTTCATGGACGAGAAAAGGGGATTTTAAGAAAAGCTTTAGAAGGAGTATTGCCAGAAGATGTGGTTTATAGAAAAAAAAGTCCGTATCCTAAAACCCATAATCCTATATATACAGAAATGGTATGTAAAGAAATGAATAAAATTTTAAGTGATAATAATTCTCCTATTTTAGAAATAATTGATAAGAAAGTTGTTAAAGAAATAGTTGATACGGAAGGAAAATCATATACTACTCCTTGGTTTGGGCAATTGATGACAGGGCCACAACTTATAGCATATTTAATTCAACTTAATATATGGATGAAAGAATATAATGTAAATATATTGATTTAACCAAGGAACTTGGGAAGGGATACAATTAGCAGCCTAAAATGTATTATAGTTGAGTTACAGCCATATTCTAATCAGCGGCGATAACTGGAAATGGTGCAATAACAGAAGCAAAGCAAATTTTGTATAAGTTTATAAGAAATGAAAAAAATATGTTGATATTACGAATGTTTTGAATTATAATGAAAATATAGTTTGTTATAAGAAATATAGTTTGTTATAAGAGGGCTATGATTATTCATATAAATCCCTAATATGGTGGGATGTTTCTACTGGAAACCTAAAATTTCTAAGCTATGGGTAAATTTAATTGTATATGACTTAATGCATAATAAGGTATAAAATGCTAATTGATATATTTAATTTAAATGTAACTAAGCTATACATGTTAATTTAGTAAGATAATTTACATGGGTTTTCATATAGAAGTATTTAGGAAATATAACTTATTGAAAAAAGTTTAGGAGGAAAATTTATGAAAAAGAAATCAATAGCATTAGTTCTTTCAGCTTTAATGGTAACAGGGTTAGTAGGATGTGGAAGTAATGAAGTCAAAAGTAGTGAAGAGGCAACTTTAAAAGTTGGTATGGTAACAGATTCAGGAACAATAGATGATAAATCATTTAACCAAGGAAGCTGGGAAGGAATTGGATTAGCTGAAGAGAAATTAGGAATTGAAAGAAATTATATGAAACCAGATGGAGAAACAGAAGTTGATTACTTAACTCAAATTCAAAATCTTTACGATGCAGATTATAAATTTATAATATGTCCAGGATTTAAGTTTGAAAGAGCTATATATTCAGCTCAAGAAAAATATAGCGATGCAAAGTTTGTAATCATTGATGGTGAGCCAAATGATGGAAATGGAAATGCTTTAGTAGCAGATAATACAGCTGCGCTATTTTTTGCTGAGCAAGAATCAGGATTTGTAGCAGGTGTTGCAGCAGCCTTAGAATTAAAAAGTGGTGATTTGGGATTCATTGGTGGTATGGAAATACCTTCAGTACAAAGATTTGATGCTGGATTTAAGCAAGGTGTAGCTTATGCTAATGAAAATCTTGGTACAGGAGTAACTTTAAAAGATGAGAACGTAGTATACTCAGGATCATTTACTGATACAGCATTAGGGCAGCAATTAGCAGCAACTATGTATGACAATGGTGTAAAAGCTATCTTTGCTTGCGCAGGTGGAACAGGAAATGGTGTTATTACTGAAGCTAAGACTAGAGAAGGGGTATGGGTAATTGGTGTTGACTCTGACCAATACAATGATGGTTTAAAATCGGATGGAACATCTGTAATATTAACTTCAGCTATTAAGAAGATAGATGAAGCAGCTTACCAAATGATAGAAGCAGAATTAAAAGGTACTTTCCCGGGTGGACAAACTATAACATTTGATGCTAAAAATGATGGCATTGGTATACCATCAGAAAATCCAAACTTAAGTAATTCAACAGTTGAAAAAGTTAAGGAAGTTTTAGAAGCTATAAAGAATGGTGAAATAGTAGTTAATTCAGAAGTATAATATATTATATATATGTGCATCCGGTTGTAAAACTGGATGCATTTTTATTTGTCGTTATAAATTAAATAAAGTTTCGTGTATGAAAATGTAATTGTAAAAGTAGCTGAATATAATAGTAAATATTTTTAGTTTAAGGAGGATATCAATGGAATATGTAGTAGAGATGCTTAATATCCGTAAAGAGTTTCCAGGAATAGTGGCGAATGATAATATAAAACTTCAACTTAAAAAGGGAGAAGTACATGCTCTTTTAGGAGAAAATGGAGCTGGAAAATCAACTCTTATGGGAATGTTATTCGGTATGTATAAACCAGATAGAGGATGTATAAAGGTAAGAGGTAAAGAAGTGAAAATTTCTAATCCTAATGTAGCAAATGATTTAGGAATTGGGATGGTTCACCAACACTTTAAGCTTGTGGAGAACTTTACAGTTACTGAAAATATAACTCTAGGATGTGAGCCTAAAAAAGGTTTAGTAGTAGATATTAAAACAGCTGCCAAGAGAATTGAAGAATTATCTAAACAGTATGGATTAAATGTAGATCCATATGCAAAGATTGAAGATATTTCAGTTGGGATGCAACAAAGAGTAGAAATACTTAAGATGTTATATAGAAATGCAAATGTATTAATATTTGATGAACCTACAGCTGTATTAACACCTAGTGAAATTGATGAATTGATTTCAATTATAAAAGAAATGACAAAAGAAGGGAAATCTGTAATCATCATAACACATAAATTAAAGGAAATTAAAGCTGTAGCTGATAAGTGTACAGTTATTAGAAGAGGTAAATACATAGGAACAGTTGATGTAAAAGATACTACTGAATCAGAAATGGCTAAAATGATGGTTGGTAGAGAGGTATCATTTAAAGTAGAAAAATCAGAAGCTAAACCCAAAGAAACTGTTGTAAGTATAAAGAATATTTCAGTTAAAAATAATAAGAAAGTTTTAGGTCTAAAGAATTTTTCATTAGATATTAAAGCTGGAGAAATAGTAGGTATAGCTGGTGTTGAAGGTAATGGACAAACTGAATTGGTTGAAGCATTAACTGGTATGAGACAAGTTGAATCAGGAATAATAGAATTTAAGAATAAAGATATAACAAAAGAATCTATCCGTCAAAGAATTGATGATGGCATTGCACATATTCCAGAAGATAGACATAAGAGAGGATTGATTCTTGATTATACAATGGAAGATAATATGGTGTTAAAGGCATATAAAAAAGCTCCATTTTCTAAATTTGGCTTAATTAATAGAGCAAAGATAAGAGAATATGCAAATAAAATAATAGAAACTTTCGATGTTAGAAGTGGTGAAGGTGGACAATCTATAGCAAGATCTTTATCAGGTGGTAATCAACAAAAAGGAGTAATAGGACGTGAAATAGAATCGAATCCGGATTTATTAATAGCTGTTCAGCCTACAAGAGGGCTAGATGTTGGTTCTATAGAATATATACACAAGAGATTAGTAGAACAAAGAGATTTAGGAAAGGCTGTCCTTTTAGTATCACTTGAACTTGATGAAGTATTAAATGTATCAGATAGGATTGCTGTAGTAAATAATGGTGAATTAATAGGGATAGTCAATGCTAATGAAACAAATGAAAATGAAGTTGGTTTAATGATGGCCGGCGTAAAGAAGGAGGAAGCTTAGTGCATAAGAATCAATTGTTAAAATCTCTTATGGCAATAGTTTTAGGATTATTTGCAGGATTTTTATTAATGTTATCTATGGGGTATAACCCAATAGATGGATATACTTACCTTTTTAAAGGTGGATTAATGAATACTCAGAGAATTGGTAATTCAATTGCGACGGCTACACCTTTAATATTAACAGGGTTGTCGGTTGCCTTTGCAAATAGGACTGGGTTATTTAATATAGGTACTCCTGGACAAATGTTAGCAGGTGGATTTACAGTAACAGCAATAGGTATTTTAGTAGATTTACCATCACCAGTATTAATACCTTTAATGGTTATATGTGGTATAATGGCTGGAGCTTTATGGGCAGCTATACCAGGAGTTTTAAAAGCGTTATTTAAGGTTAATGAAGTTGTTTCATCAATCATGATGAACTGGACTGCTTACTGGATAGTATATTATATGGTTCCACAATATTTAAAAGGAACTACAGAAACAGAATCAGCAAAGCTTGCTCAAGGAGCTACACTAAAGTCTGAGTGGCTTTCAAAAATGTTTGGAGGTTCATACATAAACCTTGGTATATTATTAGCAATAATATCTGTTGTAATTATTTGGCTTATACTTAATAAGACGGTTTTAGGATATGAATTAAAGGCCGTTGGATATAATAAATTTGGTGCAGAATATGCAGGTATGCCAGTAAATAGAAATATTGTTGTATCAATGATGATTGCAGGGGCGCTAGCTGGTCTTGCAGGAGTTGTTCAATATATGGGTAACTCACAAGTTATGCAAATAGGGGTTATGCCTTCACAAGGATTTGATGGTATAGCAGTATCTTTATTAGGTAATAACTCACCATTTGGAGTATTATTATCAGCATTATTCTTTGGTGTTCTTTATGTTGGTAAAGGATTTATGAATGCTAATGTTAAAGTACCACCAGAACTTGCAGATACAATTATAGCAACAATTATTTACTTTGCAGCTACAAGTATGATTATGGATAAGGTAATAAATAAGTTTAAGAAAATAAAAGAAGAAAAGAAAAAAGTTATAGCAGGTAAAACTACTGAAAGGGCGGTGGAAAAATAATGTGGGATATATTAGTTAAGATTTTTCCTTATGCAATAGCTTATACAATACCAATGCTAATTACAGCTTTAGGTGCATTATATTGTGAAAGAAGTGGTATAATTAACATAGGATTAGATGGATTTATGATTGTTGGGTCTTTTGCAGGAGCTTTAACTATATCTAAGCTTCAAGCAGCAGGTGTTGAAAGTGCTTTATGGATTGGCTTATTAGTAGCAGCTTTAGTTGGGGCGTTATTTTCGATATTACATGCTTTTGCTAGTATAAATTTAAATGCAGACCAAGTAATAAGTGGTACAGCTATAAATATGGTGGCGGGAGCTTTAACAGTATTTTTAGCAAGAAATATCACTGGTAGTGGTAATATAAGAATAACTATGGGGTTTGTACCACAAAGTATAAGTATATTAAAAGATATACCGGTATTAGGACCGCTATTCTTTACAAGAACTTATGCAACAACATGGTTAGTACTTGTTATATTAGCTGTAAGTACATTTTTATTATATAAGACAGCTTTTGGTATGAGATTAAGAGCATGTGGTGAAAATCCACAAGCTGCACAAGCAGTAGGGATTAACGTTACAAAGATGAGATACTTTGGGGTTATAATTTCAGGAGCTTTATCAGCTTTAGGTGGATGTATAATATTAGTTACTTATTCAGGAGAGTTTAATGGAAGTGTGGCAGGGTTAGGTTTCTTAGCTTTAGCAGCATTAATTTTCGGACAGTGGAAACCACTTGGAATTTTAGGAGCAACAGTATTCTTTGGATTTGCGTCTACACTTGCCAATGTTTCACAAGTAATTCCACAATTACAACAGATACCACTAGTACTATTAAAGGTGTTCCCTTATGTAATAACATTAATAGCACTTATTATATTCTCTAAATCTACACAAGCTCCGAAAGCAGCTGGAGAACCATTTGATGCAGGAAAGAGATAGGTAATAAAGATATATAATTTGTTTTGTTGGATATTCAATTTTAACATAAAATTAGGAGATCGTTGTTTTTTATGCAATAAAACTTTACACTAACCTAAAAACAAAGGGGGATATTTATGAAAAAAGTAAAAATTGCACTTTTAGGATTAGGTAATGTAGGAAAAGGTGTATTATCAATAATAAGAGAGAATAAAGAACAAATAGTTAAGCGCTCAGGATATGAAGTAGAAATAGCTAAGATACTGGTAAGAGATGTAAAGAAAGATAGAGGTGTAGAAGTACCAACAGAAATACTTACAACAAGTTATGAAGAGATATTAAATGACAATGAAATAAAGATAGTTGTTGAAGTTATGGGTGGTATAGAGCCAGCAAAAGAATACATTATCAGAGCTATGGAAGCTAAAAAACAAATAGTTACAGCTAATAAGATGCTTTTAGCTACTTGTGGTGATGAAGTATTTGAAAAAGCTGATGAAATGGGAGTAAGTTTCCAATATGAAGCAAGTGTAGCAGGTGGTATTCCTATTATTAATGGAATAAGTCAAAGCTTAACAGCTAATAAAATTAATACTTTATATGGTATTATTAATGGTACTACCAATTATATTTTAAGTAAGATGGAACTTGAGAATTTGAACTTTGAGGATGTGTTAAAAGAGGCTCAGGATAAGGGATATGCTGAAGCTGATCCCACATCTGATATAGAAGGATATGATGCACAATACAAGCTTGTAATATTGTCTTCTTTAGCATTTGGTACCAAAATAAAACCTGAACATGTATATAGAGAAGGTATAACAAAGATAAATTCTATAGATATGGAATATGCTAGTAGCTTTGGTATGGTAATAAAACTTCTAGCTATTGCTAAAGAAGAGAATGGAGAACTTGAATTAAGAGTACATCCAACCATGATTCCAGAAACTCATCCTTTAGCTAATGTTTATGATTCATTTAATGCAGTATTCATTAATGGTAATGCTGTAGGGGATATGATGTTTTATGGTAGAGGAGCAGGAAGTCTTCCAACAGGAAGTGCAGTAGTTAGTGATATTATATGGATATTAAGAAATAATGTAGAAGTTGAAAATATGCAGCCAGTAGTTAAGAACAACCTTTGGGAAATGAATATTAAAGATTTAAAGGATATTGAAAGCAGATATTATTTAAGAATTACAGTAAGTGATAAACCAGGTGTATTAGGTCAGATAACAACAATATTTGGTGCCAATAAAGTCAGTTTAAAATCAGTAATTCAAAAGGGTGTAAAGCAGGAAGAAAATATTGACGTCACATTGGTCTTGATAACTCATAGTACCACAGAAGGATTAATTATGGATTCAATAGAGAGGCTTTATGATTTGAAAACTGTTAAAAGTATTGATAATATAATAAGAATAGAAGATTTTAGATAAATTAAAGATATGAGGTTAATATAAAAAACAGCGGGAATGTGTTTATTACATCCGCTGTTTTATATTTAAATTACGCTGGTTAACGTTTCACTTGCAAAACTTAGTTTATTAATATATCCTTCGTAAATTAATGTTTTATTTTCAACTGCCAATAAGTCTAAAGGTAAGATTTCCTCAGGTTTTTTATGGGTATTAAAGATACCGCTATTTATTAATACTTCAGAGACAAATTCAGAGCAGAAATAATAATTTTCTCTTTTTTTTGGTTTATTAAAGTATACAAGGCTTGTCCCTAAAATATTGTATTTTAAATTATCTTTGTTATTTTCGAAAATACGTATTTCTTTGACAAGTTTATGATACTGGTGTTCAGTAACACTAACTTTATAAATTAGGCATTTGCTTTCAGGAAACATAGCAAATACTCCGTCATATATATTTTCATATACAAATCCAGCAGGAAGCACTTTAGCTGGATTAATACGGCCAAAAGAATACATTTTTGTGAAGGTGTTGTCTAAAGAAAGTGAAACATGAGCATATTCTTCGTGAGTACATAAAGAAATTAAGTGTGAAAACATTGTACCAGTTTTTGAAAATACTAAATAAATATTTTTTGAGCTCATAACTATCCCTCCATTATATAAAGTATATTGTACACTAAAATTCCATCAATGTTAATAAAAAGTGAAATACATTAATAATTATTTAAGAAAATGTCAATAGGTACAATATATTGTTTATTTATAAGATATCTTATGATAGAATTAGTTAATAAAAAAGAAAGGAAAAAAATAGATGGAATACAGATTTACTTTCGAAGGAAGAGAATATAAACTAAATAAAGAAAACTTAGATTATTTTATTAATGATGAGGAAAATCCTATAAAAAATATTGATTTAGATAAAGTATTAGAAATAATGACAAATAGTAATGAAGTGGATTTTTCAAAAGAGTACTTTGATATGCCATGTGGAGAATGTAAAGATGGTCTTAGGGAAAAGAAAAAATTCTTTGCTTTTCTAGGATATAATTTTTACATATATACTAAGAATGGAGAATTTGTTATAAGTTCAATTGATAAAGAATACGAAGGACTTTCATTTAACAGGCTGCAAAAGGCAGGGAAAGTGGATAATAGCTATATAGTATTAGTCAATGTATGTAAGCATTGCGGAAGCTATTCAGTGGAAATAGAGGAATTTGAAATATAGATATAAGTATATGAATGGAGAGGATTTAGAATAAATATAGCTATTTATGAAGGAATACTATTAAGTAAATAGTGTTCCTCTTTATATGGAAAAAATGATATAATAAGTGCTATAGTAAAAAATTAGTAAATTGAGGTAGAAATATGAAGATTGTTAAAAAAATTATTTTAGCTGCAACGGTTTGTACAGCAATAATTGCAGCAATTGGATGTACTAAGAATGAAAGCAGTACAGAAGTAAAAGAAAGTAAGGATGATGTTAGTGTTGAAAATGGTGATTTACCAATTGCTACAATAGTGGTAAAGGGCTATGGAACTATAAAAGCAGAGTTATATCCAAGTAAAGCATCAAATACAGTGAATAACTTTATTTCCCTAGCAAACTCTGGCTTTTATAATGGATTAACATTTCATAGAATTATAGATGGATTTATGATACAAGGTGGAGATCCAGAAGGAAACGGAACTGGTGGTCCAGGATATTCTATAGCAGGAGAATTTTCTAGTAATGGTTATGAAGCAAATGATTTAAAGCATATTGATGGTGTATTATCAATGGCAAGAGCAAGAAGTAATGATTCAGCAGGAAGCCAATTCTTTATTATGGTAGGTGAGTTCAATAATTTAGATGGTCAATATGCTGCTTTTGGGAAAGTAATAAGTGGACTAGATATAGTAAAGAACATTAGCAAAGTAGCAACAGATAACAACGATAAGCCAAAGGAAGCTGTGGTTATAGAATCTATTACAGTAGATACAAAGGGAGTTAATTATCCAGAAGTGGAAAAGATTAATTAATAAAGATGGTTGTTCCTTCAGGGATGTTATCATAAATCCATTTGGCATTTTCAGTGGAAAGGCGAATACAACCATCGGTGAGTTGCATGCCAAGTCTATCATCCTTTATGGTACCATCTAGATAATAGACTATAGAGTGAAAGAGATAGTTTCCTTTAATTTGGGTGTAGTAGAGGCATCTAAAGCCACGATTTTCACCAAAGGAATAACCTTTTACGCCAACGAAAAAGGTTCCCTTAATGGTTGGTTCCCATGGTTTACCTATGGTACATAAAAAGCTTTTATATAGAGTCCAGGAATTTTTAGATTTTTTAAAGATATTAGTTTTGAAATGGTCAGTATCAACCCAGATTAGATAAATGCTTGAGCTATTAATATTTTTTGAATTTATAAAAGATTCGGCATTTGATAAGTAGTCTTTTGCATAACGTTTTGATGAAAATGGATGAAGGTTTTTTAAATTAAGTTTCGTATGAATTTTTTTTATAAATTTAGAAATCATAATTTAGAAATCCTCAAATCATTAATATACTATATATTATAAAAATAAATATAAAATGGTATGAAATTTATAACTTATATGCTATAGATTGATATTTATGATGATATCATCTATGAGAATTGATAATATTTTAATAATAAAATAGTTGGAATTTATGATAAAAAAATAAAATCACCATATAGAAAGAGTATTTTTTAGGGAACAAGACAAAATAATTCTTGAGGTGATATATGATGAAAGTTATTAAGAAAGATGGAAGACTTCAAGAACTTGATCTTGAAAAAATAAAAATTAGTATTTTAAGTGCTACTAATGATAGTAAAGAGTTACTAAATGAATCAGATGTAAAGATATTAGTGGAAGACATCAATTCTAAAATGAAAGAAGTAAGGAAAGATGGCGAAGACACTTCAAGTTATGAAATATCTGGTATAGTAATTGCTATATTAAAAAGAGATGGATTTTCTGACATAATAGAGAAATACGTAGGTTATGAAAAACAATGATGTATATTTTTGCTATTGGATTTATAACTATGATATAATGATTAATAATTAAAGAAGTAAAAGTATAAGTAAGGATTGGTGAGTATTTTTGAATTATAAATTAATAGCATTAGATATGGATGGAACGTTACTAAGAAAGGATAAAACAGTATCTGAAAGAACTAAAAAAGCAATAGATGATGCTAGAGAAAAGGGAGTAACGGTAGTATTAGCTACAGGAAGACCTATAGATGGTGTAACTAGATATTTAGAAGAACTAGATATGTATGGTGAAAATGACTATGTACTTAGCTATAATGGTGGTTTAGTTTTAAAGACTAAGGATAGAGAGCCAATTTGTAAAATAGGTTTAACTGGTGAAGATTTACATTATTTATATGAAGTAAGTAAGGATTTAGGGGTAAATATTCATGCTTTCTCTGAAACAAAAGGATTAATTACACCTAAAAATAGTAAGTACACTGAAGTAGAAGCAAATATTAATAATATTAAGATAAACATTGAAGATTTTAATAAGTTAGAAAAAGAGCATAGCATAATAAAGATAATGATGATTGATGAAGAAGAAGTATTACAGAAGGCTGTAGATAATCTTCCAAAGGAAGTATATGATAAGTATACAGTAGTTAGAAGTACGCCATATTTCCTTGAATTTTTAAATAAAGAAGTAAATAAAGGTGTAGGTGTTGAAATGCTAGCGAAGCATATGGGAATAACATTAGATCAAGTAATAACTATGGGAGATGCAGGAAATGATCTTCATATGATTGAATGTGCAGGTATGGGTGTTGCCATGGGAAATGCTTTTGAAGAAGTTAAGAAAGCTGCAAATTATATTACAGACACTAATGAAAATGATGGAGTTGCCAAAGCAATAGAGCATTTAGTTTTAAATAGTTAATAATATTTACGTATAAGGACTCTTTATAGAGTTCTTATATTTAGTTAGGAGAGAAATTTATGCATTATGGGAATTTACAAAAGATACGTGATGGGAAAAGAACTTTTGGAATAACACCAGATATTCCAAGTGGATTTATACAACCAGAAACGTTAGAAAAAATTGCTAAGGTGGCAAAAAAATATAAAGCTGTATTAAAGATAACATCAGGGCAAAGGATATTAATTACTAATTTAAAGGAAGAGGATTTACCAAAGGTGTGGGAAGAACTTGGAATGGAGCCAGCAGTTATAACAACTAACTCTGTAAAGAATATAGAAAGCTGTCCAGCAGGATTTTGTAAAAGAAGTAAGTATAATACCATTGGTATAGGTGTTAAGCTTACTAAGAAATATGCTAAAAAAGAAATGCCTTGTAGAACTAAGATAGGAGTAGCTGGATGCAGAAATGCCTGTGGAAGTGTTTATGCTAGAGATGTTGGTGTAATAGCTGATAAGTCAGGATTGATGGTGGTGGCAGGAGGCTCAGCAGGCTTTCATCCAAGAGTGGCAGATGTTATTGCCAAGGATCTTACAGAAGAAGAAGCTCTACAATTAGTAGATAATATCTTTGAATATTATAAAGATGAAGCAGAACTAGGAGAAAAACTTAGCTTAATGATAGAAAGAATTGGAGTTGAGAGCTTCATTGAAAGAGTAAAATTAAGATAATGATGAGTGATGAATTGAGGAATAACGTCCTTTGAATGGAATTTAAAAAAATATGATTTTTGGTTTTAATTTTACGAATTATAAATAAGTAATTTAAAATAGATTTCGGGTTTATGTTTACAATAATGTCTTTCTATGTGATAATATTATATATTTTGTAAAAATGAAATATGAATATGTATGATAAAGATACAGGAAATTATGTATAATATAATTGTTTATGTATTACAAAAGAAATAAAAATAATATACTGGAGTTGAAAAAATGAAAATAGGATTTGATCATGAAAAATACTTAGAAGAGCAATCTAAATATATTTTAGAAAGAGTAAATAATTATGATAAGCTGTACTTAGAATTTGGTGGAAAGCTATTATTCGACCTTCATGCAAAGAGAGTGCTACCAGGTTTTGATGAAAATGCTAAAATTAAATTATTACATAAGTTAAGAGAAAATGTGGAAGTAGTTATTTGTGTATACGCTGGTGATATAGAGAGAAATAAAATAAGAGGTGACTTTGGAATAACATATGATATGGATGTTATGAGACTTATTGATGATTTAAGATCTTATGATTTAGAAGTTAATTCAGTAGTTATAACTAGATATAATGACCAGCCATCGGCAACAGTATTTATTAATAAACTCGAAAGAAGAGGAATAAAGGTTTATAAGCATAGAGCTACAAAAGGATATCCTACAGATGTGGATACAATTGTTAGTGATGAGGGATATGGTAAAAATCCATATATAGAAACTAGTAAACCAATAGTGGTAGTTACAGCACCAGGTCCTGGAAGTGGAAAGTTAGCAACTTGTTTAAGTCAGTTATATCATGAATACAAAAGAGGAAAGGCGGCAGGGTATTCCAAATTTGAAACTTTTCCAGTATGGAATGTACCATTAAAGCATCCTTTAAATATAGCTTATGAAGCAGCAACAGTAGATCTTAAGGATGTAAATATGATAGATTACTTCCATTTAGATGCATATGGAGAAACAGCAGTAAACTACAATAGAGATCTTGAAACATTTCCTGTATTAAAAAGAATAATAGAGAAGATTACTGGTAAGGAATCTGTATATAAATCGCCAACTGATATGGGAGTTAATAGAGTAGGGTTTGGAATAATAGATGATGATGTTGTTAAAGAAGCATCAAAACAAGAAATAATTAGAAGATACTTTAAAACAGGTTGTGAATATAAAAAAGGTTATGTAGATAAAGAAACTTTTGAAGCTGCAAAACTTATCATGGAACAGGTTAATTTAAAAGAAGAAGATAGAAATGTGGTTTTACCAGCTAGAAAACGTGCAGAAAATTTAAAAGAAACAGTAGATAAAAATGAGATAGTGCCAGTTATTGCATTAGAGTTAGAAGATGGAACAATAATCACAGGTAGAAATACTGAAACTTTAGATAGTTCTGCTTCAGTTTTAGTAAATGCAATTAAGTATTTAGCAAATATTTCAGATGACATTCATTTAATATCACCAGTAATATTAGAACCGATAATTAAATTAAAATCTGAAACTTTATCAAGTAAAAATGTTGCCTTAAATTGTGAAGAGGTTCTTATAGCATTAAGTATTTGTGCAGCAACAAATCCAATGGCTCAAGCAGCAATGGATAAATTACCACTACTTACAGGTGGGCAAGCACATTCAACAATAATAATTCCAACTAATGATGAACAAACTTTCAGAAAGCTTGGAATAGATATAACCTGTGATGCAGTATATCCATCAGAAAGCCTTTATTATTAATTACGTGCATAAGTGCAACGATATGTACTGTTTAATTAAAATAGGAAATAACCTAACGGCTATTTCCTGTTTTTTATTCAGCTATATTTATAAATTCAAAGGTTTTAACATTGAAAAGCCCTTTATCTGTAATTTTTATGTCAGGTATAACTGGCAGTGATAAAAATGATAAAGTTAAAAATGGATTAAAGTTTATTGATGGAGCAATTTTATCAATGGCAGCATGTAATTTTACTAAATCATTTATAACCTCATCAGCACTTCTATTAGTAATTAGACCAGCAATTTCTAAGCTTAAAGAAGCAAGAACTAAACCATTTTTCACCACAACTATTCCACCACCTAATCGCTTAATTTCATTACAAGCTAGAATCATATCAGTATCATTAGTACCACATACAATTAAATTATGAGAATCATGAGCTACAGTAGTTGCAATGGCACCAGATTTTAATTTTAATCCTTTAACTACTCCTAAACCTATATTACCTAAATTATGATGTCTTTCTATTACAGCTATCTTTAATAAATCTTCATCAATAGATGGGATGAAAGATTTATCTAAATTTAATGCTGAAATATTTATTTTAAGATGATTAGTTTCTAAGTTATTAGGTATGATTTCAATTACATTTAATTGTGTCTTATTTTCAAGAGATATATTAAAGCTTTCTTTTGTAAGCTTTGGAATATTAATAGTTGGCTCAATGTTAATTTCCGTTACCTCAACAGAGCTATTAGTAATTAGTTTATTATCTTGTACTACAAGTTTACCATTTTTATAAACAGAAGAAATTTTAAAGGTAACTAAAGAATCAAGAATGATAAAGTCTGCAATATATCCAGGAGCAATGGCACCTTTTGTTTTTAAACCATAACATTCGGCGGTATTTAAAGTAGCCATTTGAATTGCTGTCTCTGGACGTAGTCCATCACGGATACACATTTTAATTGAATTATCAATGGAACCATTTTTTAATAAATCATCTATATGTTTATCATCTGTACAAAGACAAAGTCTTCTGCTATTATGTATTGAAGCACCTTTAACTAGTTCATTTAAATTTTTAGCTACAGTACCTTCTCGTATAAGTACGTACATTCCCCTACGAACTCTTTCAATAAGTTCCTCATAAGTGTGACATTCATGATCAGTTTTAATAGATGCAGCAGCATAGCTATTTATTTTATCAATATCAAAGCCAGCTCCATGACCATCTATAATGGAGTTGTTTTCAACTGCATCATAAAGTTTACATATCATATGTTCACTACAGTTAATAACTGATGGGCTATCCATAACTTCTGCAAGTCCTAAAACTCTTTTATTATCATATAATGGCTTTAGGTCTAAGTTATTTAATATAGCACCAGAATTTTCAAAAGGAGTTGATGGAACGCAAGAAGGAAGCATAAAGTAGAAATCTAACGGTAAGTTTTCACTTAAATCCATCATAAGGTTAATGCCTTTTATACCTAATACATTTGCAATTTCATGGGGGTCAACAATCATAGAAGTTATTCCATGAAGTAATGCGGCTTTATAATATTCTTTAGGTGTTAATAGTGAACTTTCAATATGAGCATGTCCATCTATTAAACCAGGACAAATGTACTTTCCAGTACCATCAATTTCAGTTTTTCCTTTATATTCACCTATACCTACTATATATCCATTACAAATTGCAACATCAGAAATGAATGTAGAGTTTTGAAAAACATCTACAATGGTGATGTTTTTTATGACCAAGTCAGAAATTATTTGCTTAGATGCAGCTTGTATGTTTTTGATAAATACATCTTTTTTCATTAATAAATCCACCTCTTTATATGTACTTAACCTTCGTGGACTTTTCTTCATAGTAAATATCATTTACGGTGATATTGTAGAGACGCTTAAACCGTATTATTAAGCTTATACGAAAGTTATTGTTTATATTATAGTAATTTTACGTAACTATGTCAAAGAATAATTTATATAAGCACCAAGATAGTTATAAATTGAAAATAATAATAAATATGAAAAAAAAGTAAAAATGATTTAGTAGAGGAAAGGGAGGAGAAAAAATATAGATAAGTATTTCGAGAGATTTACCTAAATTTAAGGTGTTAAGTGACGAAAATATTTTTTAATGAATAATGAAAGAGATGTTTCACAGGATATAATAAAATTATGCTGAAAAGTTGTTAATGTATGAGGTAGTGTATATAATTATAAGTATGTTTTTAAATAAAAAGTAGGTGGTGAAGTATGTTAGGTCTAATAGGGATAAAAAAGGGTGTAGATGTAAGTATTAGAGAAAAATTAGTGATTTCACCAAGAACTAAAGATTTAATAAGTAACTCATTGAGAAATATTACTGATGAATTTGTAATATTAAGCACATGCAATAGGACAGAAATTTACTTTAAAGGTCAAGGCATAGATAAGGAATTGATATTTGAGGTTTTAAATTGGGATAAGAGTCTTTTAGAGTATGTATTTTACATAGATGGTGAAAGTGCTGTAAAACATCTATTTGAGCTTGCTTGTGGTTTTCATTCCAGAATATTAGGTGAGGATCAAATCTTAGGTCAAATAAGGGATGCTTATTTAGAAGGAGTTGAAAAAGGATATATATTTTCAGAGCTTATGAGACTTTTTGAGGAAGCCATAAGCTGTGGTAAAAGATTTAGGAGTGATACTAAGCTTTATGAGATTCCAGTATCATCGTCTTCTATAGCTGTAAATAAAGTTATAGAAAGTAAAGCTGAAAAATTAATGGTTATGGGTTATGGAACTATAGGAAAGCTAGTGATTAAATATGCTTTAGGTACAGAGCTTAAAGAAATAAACATAGTAGTAAGAGATAAGAGTAAAGTAGAGAAAATTACTGACCAGAGGGTAAATATATTAACTTACAATGAGGCTAGAGAAAGATTAAATGAAATGGATGGGTTAATAAGCTGTACAGCAGCTAGCCATCTTGTAGTTGAAAAATATCATATAAATAAGGAAGGTAAGAATATATTATTGATAGATTTAGCCATGCCAAGAGATATTGATCCACAGCTTCAGAATTATGAAAGAGTACAACTTTTAGATATTGATAAGATAAGCAAGCTTGATGATGAAAATAAGCATTTAAGAGTGGAAAGAATGCAAAAAAATAAATATATTATTGATAAATACATAAAAGAATATATGAATTGGTTGAATTTAAGATGTGTTACCAACTATATTAAAGAATTTAAAGATTCAGGTGATTTTATCGTAAGCCATAGAGTTAAATCTTTTGAAAATAAATGTAAGAATAAAGAAGATGCTAAATTAGCAGAAATACTGATAAAAAGTACGGCAGATTATTATATAAATAGAGCCATAAAAGTGCTAAAGAATGAAAAGGCAAAGGGTAGGGAAGAACAGTGTCTAAGAATTTTAATGGAGATATTTACGAAAAAATAGAATATATGCCAATAACTTTCTTTGCTAATACTTTAAGAGTTGGTATTATTGGAGGGGGAAGAGGTTCATATATTAAAGCAAAGACTTTAAGTAGTAATGGAGTGGAAGTGGAAGTGCTATCAAGAGAATTTATTGATGATTTCCAAAATATTTCAGTTACATTAATAAAAAAAGAATATTATAAAAGATTTATTGAAGATAAACATATGGTCATAATAGCTATATCAGATGAAGAAATTATAGATAATATAATAAGAGATTGTAATTCTTTAGCTAAAATATATATTAATTCTGCAAATTTTAAAAAGGGTATGGGTGTTATTCCAGTGAAAAGGGAAAGCAGTAATATTTTAATGAGTATAAACACCAAGGTTGGTAATCCAAAAGGTGCAGTGATGCTGGCTGATAAACTTCAAAAAGAAATTGTAGGATATGATGATTTTATGGAGTTTACAGGAAATTTAAGAAATACTATTAATATGGAAAATGCAGAAAAGCTAAAGCTACTTTCCTTTGTTAATAGTGAAGATTTTAAATATATATTTGATAAAGGTAAGGGGAAAATAGTATTAGAGTTATTTTATAAGGAGAAAATAAATGAATTTGATTTTAGCAACAAGAAAAAGTAAGCTTGCACAGAAACAGACAGAAACTATTATTGCAATGCTTAAAGAAAAGCAAAAGATAGATGCAAAAAAATTATTAGTAGTTACTGAAGGAGATAAAAGACTAGATGTAACTTTAGATAAGATTGGTGGTAAGGGTCTTTTTGTTAAAGAAATAGAATTTGCTTTATTGGAAGGAAAAGCACAAGGGGCTGTTCATTCAATGAAGGATGTACCATATGAATTAGCAGAAGATTTTGAATTAGTAGCAATGCCAGAAAGAGAAGACGTAAGAGATGTTTTTGTATCAAGAGATGGAATTTCCTTAAAGAATTTAAGAAAAGGAGCTATAATTGGAACAAGTAGTATTAGAAGAGCAGCACAATTAAGAAAGATAAGAAGTGATTTAAATATTGTACCTATAAGAGGTAATGTAGGCACTAGATTAGAAAAGATGAAAAATGAAGGTATGGATGGGATAATACTTGCAGCAGCAGGTCTTAAGAGACTTGGAATGGAAGATATAATAACAGAATATTTAGATCCAAAGGTATTTATACCGGCTGTTGGTCAAGGTGCATTAGGAATTGAATGTTTAAAAAATAGTGAAAGTAGAAAATATTTTAAGGCACTAGATGATAAAGATACAAGAATTGCTGTAGAGGCAGAAAGAAGTTTTATGAAAAGGCTTAATGGTGGATGCCATACATTAATAGGATGCTATGCTGAAATAAAAAAGGATAATCTTTATATCATAGGAACATTTGAAGTTAATGGCAAAATAGTTGTTAAAGATATAACTGGAAAAAAGGATGATAATATACAATTAGGTATTAAATTAGCAGAAAGCATATTAGAAGTATAGGAGGATTAAAAATGGGCAAAGCATATATAATTGGCACAGGGCCAGGAGATGAGGAGTTATTAACTGTAAAAGCAGTAAAGGTATTAGAGAAATGTACAGCAGTTCTTTATGATAGGCTTGTATCTAATAATATACTAAATTATTTAAAGGAAGATTGTGAAATATATTATTGTGGAAAAGAGCCAGGATGTCATTATAAGACTCAAGAAGAAATAAATGAGATGATTGTAAGTTTGGTAAAGGAAGGCCATGTAGTAGGTAGGATAAAAGGTGGAGATCCATATGTTTTTGGTAGAGGAGGCGAAGAAGTATTAGCTTTAAAGGAAGAAAACTTAGAGTTTGAAGTTATTCCTGGAGTTACTTCTCCTATAGCAGTACTTAATTATGCAGGTATTCCTATAACTCAAAGGGGAATGTCACAAGGATTCCATATAATAACTGGTATGACAGCAGCTGATGAAAAGATTAACTGGCAGGCATTAGCAAAGGAAATAGGTACTTTAGTATTTATGATGGGGCTTGAGAATATTGAAAGAATAATGAGTAATTTATTAGAAAATGGTAAAGATGGTAGTACACCAGCTGCTGTAGTTATGAGAGGTACATCGTCTAAGCAGAAAAAAGTCATTGGTACTGTTGATGACATATGTGTTAAGGTGAGAGAAGTAGGATTAAAGTCTCCATGTATCATAGTGGTTGGAGAAGTAGTATCATTAAATGAAAAATTATCATGGTATGAGAAAAAACCTTTATTTGGAGCAAATATTTGTATAACTAGATCAAGAGAGCAATCTTCAAACTTAAAAAATAAGTTGCGAGATTTAGGTGCAGAAGTTACAGAAATTAATTCTATTAAGAGAAAGTCTACAATGGATAATCTAAATGAAGTAAAGAAAAAGATTGATAAATATGACCATATAATTTTAACCTCTGTAAATGGAGTAAATATGTTCTTTGATTATTTAATTAAAGAGAAAATAGATATTAGAACTATTAAGGCTAATTTCTCAGTTATAGGAAAAGCAACAAGAAAGGCTTTAGAGGCTCGTGGAGTAATGCCTTTTATCATGGCTAGGGAGTTTGTAGGTGAAGGATTATTTAAAGTACTTAATCCATATCTTAAAAAAGGAGAAAATGTACTTATTCCGTGTTCTTCAAGTAGTAGAGAGTATTTAAAGGAAGAAATAGAAGCCTTAGGATTAAATGTTGATAGAGTTCATACTTATGATACAGTATGCGGAGATATGAAAAACAAAAAGGCTCTTGAAGAAGTAGATTATGTATTATTCACAAGTCCAAGCACTGTACATAATATGATTAATGTATTTGGTAAAGAAGAAATAAGCAAGAAGATATCAATAGCCATTGGTAGACAGACTGCTAAGGCATTAAAGTCTAATGATATTCATTGTTATACTTGCAAAAAGCATTCAGAAGAAGGATTTTTGGAAGAAATAATAGGTATAAAGGAGGAATATGATGTTTAGAAGAGGAAGAAGATTAAGAGATACAGTAATTATAAGAGATCTTGTAAGAGAAAATGAGCTTAGTGTGAAAGATTTTATCCTTCCTATTTTTGTGGTGGAAGGTGAAAATATAAAAAGAGAGATAAGCTCTCTTAAAGGAAATTATCATTGGTCAGTAGATAGACTAGGTGAACTTGTAAAGGAATTAAAGGAAACAGCAGTAAGATCAGTAATAATTTTTGGTGTGCCAGAACATAAGGATTGTAAAGGAACAGAAGCTTATAATGAAGATGGAATAGTTCAAAAAGCCATAAGAAAGCTTAGAGAATTAGATGATGAACTGTATATAATAACAGATGTATGTATGTGTGAGTATACAGATCATGGACATTGTGGAATCATTCATGGAAAGAGCATAGATAATGATGAAACTTTAGAGTATTTAGGAAAGATAGCTTTATCACATGCAAAGGCAGGTGCACATATGATTGCACCATCAGATATGATGGATGGAAGAATTGGTCATATTAGAAAGGTTTTAGATGATAATGGCTTTAAAATGACACCTATAATGAGTTATGCAGCAAAATATGCATCAGGATTTTATGGTCCATTTAGAGAAGCAGCTGGTTCAGCTCCACAATTTGGCGATAGAAAGGGATATCAAATGGATCCTGCTAACTCAAGAGAAGCAATGCTAGAAATTGAAGCAGATATAAATGAAGGGGCAGATATTATAATGGTTAAACCAGCTATGTCATATCTTGATATAGTAAGAGAAGCAAGAAATAGATATGATGTACCATTATGCGTATATAATGTCAGTGGAGAATATGCAATGGTTAAGAGTGCAGGAGAAGCAGGACTAATTGATGAAAAAAGAGTTGCTTTAGAAATGCTTATGTCTATGAAAAGAGCTGGTGCAAAAATGATAATGACTTATTATGCAATAGAAGCAGCAAGATGGTTAAAGGAGGATAGTAATTAATGAGAAATGAAGAAATATTTATTAAATCAAACGAATATATGCCAGGTGGAGTTAATTCACCAGTAAGGGCATATAGGGATATGGGAATAAATCCTCCTGTGATGAAGAGTGGAAAAGGTGTAATAATCAAAGATGAAGATGGTAAGGAATATATTGATTTTGTATTAGCATGGGGACCTATGATATTAGGCCATTGTAATGATGAGGTAGTGACTGCCATAAAGGAAATAAGTGAAAGTGCAATAGCCTTTGGAGCACCAACAGAATTAGAACTTCAAATGGCAAAATTTCTATGTGAGGAAATGGATAATGTTGAAATGGTGAGAATGGTTAATTCAGGAACAGAAGCAACTATGAGTGCCATAAAACTAGCTAGAGGATATACCAAGAAAAATAAAATAATCAAATTTGCTGGATGCTATCATGGGCATTTTGATGGATTCTTAGTAGAAGCAGGATCAGGTGTGCTTACAGAAGGCATTGCCGGTTCTCTTGGTATACCACAAGATAGTATAAAAAATACATTAATTGGTGTTTATAATGATGCAGAACAAGTAAGAGGATTATTTGAAGCTTATGGTGATGATATTGCAGCTGTTATTATTGAACCAGTAGCAGGTAATATGGGTGTTATTAAAGCAGATAATGAATTTATGGAAACTCTTAGAGTGCTGTGTGATGAGTATGGCGCATTACTTGTTTTTGATGAGGTAATGAGTGGTTTTAGAGTTGCTTTTAAAGGAGCACAAGAATTATTTAATGTAAGCCCTGATCTTATAACTTATGCTAAGATAATGGGAGGTGGACTTCCAGCAGGTGTTTATGGAGGAAGAAAAGAAATAATGGAAAATCTTTCACCTCTAGGGGGAGTATATCAAGCTGGTACTATGTCTGGAAATCCAATAGTTATGTCAGCAGGACTTGCTACGCTTAATATATTAAAATCTAAGCCAGAAATATATGATAAAATAAATTATTTAGGACAAATGTTACAAAAAGGTGTAGAAAGTATTGCTTCTGAAAATAATATAAATGTAGTGGTAAATAGATTTGGTGGAATGATGACCATATTCTTTACTGATAAAGATACTGTAAGAACATATGAAGATGCTAAAAGTTGTAACTTGGAAATGTTCAAAAAGTATTTCTTATGTATGAATAAGAATGGAATAAATATTCCTCAATCGCAGTTTGAAGCATTATTTTTAAGTAGTGAGCATAATGAAGATCATGTTAAAAAATTCTTATCAGCTTTTAAGGAGTTTGCGGAAAATGAATTCATTGTTTCCATATAGTGAAATACACAATTTATATCTTGAAATGATTGACTTTTCTGACAATTTACAAAAAGGGGGAAAAGTTGTATTATTATTAAGGTCATATAGGTGTGATAAAGAAAAAATATGTGATTTATAGGAGGAAGTAGTAATGTATAGAAAAGAGATTGATAATTTATCTCATTCAGCTGAAGTTAAGATTGGATTATTTAACAAAAGCGTGCCAAAGTACTTAACATCAGCAATGCTTGGAAGCTTATTTGTAAGTTTAGGAATTATGCTTATTTATTCTATTGGTGGAATAATGCATCATGCTGATATTGGAACCTACAAAATAGTAATGGGATTATGTTTTGGTGTTGCTTTAAGTTTAGTGTTCATGGCAGGTGGAGATTTATTTACTAGTAATGCTATGATAATGACTATAGGTGCTTTAGAAAATAAAGTAACATGGCTAGATGCAGTGAAAATATGGGTTGCAGTTTGGATTGGAAATGTAATGGGTGGTGTTATAGGTGCATGCCTATATGTTTACAGTGGTGCTGCTTTAGGAAAAAGCGATTATATAGGTGAGTTTATAGTAGAGCAAGTTGCTATAAAAATGGGAACTCCTTCTGGACAATTATTTTTAAGAGGATTACTTTGTAATATATTAGTTTGTTTAGCAACTTGGATGTGCTATAAATTAAAAGAAGAAACAGCTAAATTAATAATGATTTTCTGGTGCTTATTTACATTTATAACTGCAGGTTTTGAACATAGTGTTGCTAATATGGGATTCTTAACTATGGGATTATTACTACCACATGATGCAGCAGTTACAATTGGAGGATGGTTCCACAATATAGCTTGGGTTTCCCTTGGAAACTTTATAGGTGGAGTATTATTTGTAGGATTACCATATTATTTTATTACTGATAAGAAAAAATCTACAAAAGAAGCTGAGAAAGTAGCATAATAAAAAAGATACAGCAAAAGCTGTGTCTTTTTTAATTGATTTTGTAAATCCACCCTTCAGGTGCTTTTATATCACCAAATTGTATCCCATAAAGAATTTTATAAAGTTCTTTTATAACAGGACCTACTTCAGTTTCACTATAGAAGACATGAAGTTTACCTTTATATTCAATTCCACCAATAGGAGTTATGACAGCAGCAGTACCACAGGCACCTGCTTCTTTGAATTCATCTAAATTATCTATATATACCTCTCGTTCATAAACAGGCATATGAAGATATTTTCTAGCTATTTCCATAAGTGAATATTTTGTGATGCTCGGCAATATGGAAGGTGATTTTGGTGTAACAAATTCATTGTTTTTTGTAATACCAAAAAAGTTTGCTGCACCAACTTCTTCAATTTTGGTTTGAGTTGCTGGATCAAGATAAATACAATCGGCAAAGCCTTTGTCAGCAGAGAGTTTGTGTGCTTGAAGAGAAGCGGCATAATTACCCCCAACTTTTGTATGTCCAGTTCCACGAGGAGCTGCTCTGTCATATTCAGCTACATTAAAATTGCAAGGAGTTAATCCTCCTTTAAAGTAAGCACCTACAGGGGTACAGAATACCGAAAAGATATACTCAGGAGCAGGTTTTACGCCAATGTTATGACCAACACCTATGACGAAAGGTCTTAAATATAAAGTTGCACCACTACCATAAGGTGGAACAAAATGTTCATTTGCTTTTACTACTTGTATACATGCATCAATAAATTTTTCCACAGGAATTTCTGGCATAAGAAGTTTTCTTAAGCTAGAATTTAATCTTTCAGCATTTCTATCAGGCCTGAATAATTGAATTGAGCCATCTTTTGTTCTATATGCTTTTAGCCCTTCAAAGCATTGTTGTCCATAATGAAGAGCACAAGATGCTTCACTAATATGGAGATAATTATCATCAGTAAGTGATCCTTTATCCCAATTACCGTCTTTCCAAGTTGATATATATCGGAAATCAGTCTTTATATATTCAAACCCCAAGTTATTCCAATCTAAATCTATAATTTTACTCATAAGTATCACCCTTTTTTATTTATTTTATAATATTTTACCACTACTAACATTAATATGAAATGATAAATGTAGAAAAATAATATTCAAAAATATAAGTAAAATAGTATATAATCAATTTATGATATTGTATGAGGAGGATAAAAATGAATAAAGAAATAATATCAACTAAAAAAGCACCATCAGCAATTGGACCATACTCTCAAGGAATGATAGTAGGAGATTTAGTATTTACTTCTGGTCAAATTCCATTAAATCCTGAAAATGGAGAATTAGTAACTGAAATTAGCAAAGCAACTGTACAAGTTATGGCAAATCTTTCAGCTGTCTTAGAAGCAGCAGGAAGTTCTTTAGAAAAGGTGATTAAAACAACGATTTTTCTTCAAGACCTTAATGATTTTGAAAAAGTTAATGAAATTTATGGGGATTATTTCAAGGATAACCTACCAGCAAGAAGTTGTGTACAAGTAGCTAAGTTACCTAAGGGAGCAATTATAGAAATAGAGGCTATAGCTATTAAATAGTATAAAATTCAATGAAAAGTTTAAAAAAAGCTAAATTATTATTAAAAATGATTTAGTTTTTTGATTAAAAATTTACATATATTTAAATAATATTTAGAAAAATAAAAAATAAGCAGAAATGCCTGTTATTATAGCAAAATTTGCAGTATAATAAGTACATATTACATATGTTGAAAAAAATAGAAAAGATTCTATTAAAAGATGATAATGAGTATATTTCTTCTGTTATAATAGAAGTGGTTAAAGAAAATTTAGATAGCAAATTAATATGCAAATATACGTTGTATATTTGCATATATTATTTATAGAACAATACATATTTATTGAAAGGAAAATAATAAATGAAAAAGATAATAGCTATTTTTACGGTTTTCATTATGATATCTGCAACAATGATATCATGCAAAAAAGATGAAAAAACTACAATTAACTTTTTAAATTGGGGAGAAAATATTGCAGAAGGGTTAATAGATGAGTTTGAAGAAAAATATAATATAAAAGTAAATGAAGTATTTGTTGATGATAATGAAGCAATGTATCAGGAACTTACTTCAGGTAAGACTCAATATGATGTGGCAGTACCAGGAGATTATATGGTGGAAAGACTGATTTCAGAAGGTAGATTAGAAGCGTTAGATAAACAAAATATTCCTAATTGGACTGAACTTTTATCAAGTAATTTAAATAAAAGCTTTGATCCAGGTAATGTTTATTCGCTTCCATATATGAATGGAACTATAGGAATAATATATAACACAGAACTAATTAGTGAAGATATAAATAGTTGGAGTGACATGTGGAATCCTAAATATAAAGATGAAATATTTGTTTTAGATTCTCAAAGAGATGCTATAGGTATGGCACTTAAATATTTAGGATATCCATTAAATAGCACTGATGAAGTAGAACTTTCAGCGGCTAAAGCTGCCTTAATTGAGCAAAAGAAATTAGGAACTATTTATGGGGCTGATAATGTTAAAGATTTAATGATATCTGGTGAGAGAGCTATTGCAATGATTTGGTCAGGAGAAGGACTTACTTTAGCAGATGAATATGATTATTTAAAATATATAGTACCAAAGGAAGGTGCTAATTTCTGGATAGATTCATTAGTAATTCCAAAAGGCACAAAAAATAAATCAGCAGCAGAAACATTTATTAACTTTTTATGTGAAAAAGACAGTGCGTATAGAGTTGCCGAGGAAATAGGTTATACTACTCCACATGAAGGTGCTATGATGGAGCAAGATGAGGAGGTAAGAAATAATCCAGGTGCATATATGCCAGAAGAAATTATGAATAGATGTGAAAGTTATAAGTATTTAAATGAAGAAGAATTATTAAAATACGAAAAAGTATGGTTGGAAGTGAAGAGCTAAAAATAGTAGTATAATGAATAAAGTTGGTATATAATAAATAATAAATGGTGCTTAGGAGGGTAAGCTGAATGGATAAGATAATTGATTTTAATGAACTTAAGAACAAAGTAAATGAAAAAGACATAGATAATTTCGAGTCTTATATATATAGCTTATACTATAAGATGGCTGAAGGTAAATTGACTATGGCTGAATTCACAAAAGAAATGACAGCATATATGGAAAATAACAATATTTCTCAAGATAAATTTTTAAAGATTCAAACTAAACTTATGGAGAGATATGGATTAGATACTAAAGGTTTTGAAGAGCAAATTAAATCACTAGGTTTAGATAAATTAACTAATAATTCGCTAGATTATGAACAAGCTAGGAAGACCATGAGTTTTCAGGAGAAATATAAAGATAGAATTAAGGTAAAGCCAACTACTGAATATTACATCAAAAATGATAAAAATAATGTAATTATCTTATTAGATGATCATAATGTAATAATAAGAAGCAAAGATAAAGTTGACTTAGCTGATACTGAATTAAATGAATTTTTATGTTCATATAGGAAGACTTTAAATGATGATAAATTAAAAGTTATTATTTGTGATTATAGCAAAGCATATGATTACTAAAATTTAGAAAGAAATTTCTATTTATTTTAGCTTAATATAATGTATAATAAATAGAGTGTGAATTTATGTTTCGCACTCTATTTTTACGCTTAGGAGGAATAAGATGAGTGTACTAACAGTAAAGAATATCAGTCACGGTTTTGGTGATAGAGCTATATTTGAAGATGTATCATTTAGATTACTTAAAGGTGAGCACGTAGGATTAATAGGTGCTAACGGTGAAGGTAAATCTACTTTTATGAATATAATTACAGGAAAGCTTATGCCTGATGAAGGGAAAGTTATCTGGAGCAATAGAGTTAGAGTTGGCTACATGGATCAACATGCTGAACTTGAAAAAGGATTAACTATAAGAGAAGTACTAAGAAGTGCATTTAAATACCTATTTGATATGGAAGCAGAAATGAATGAGCTTTATGGAAGAATGGGAGAAATGACTGATGATGAAATGAATAAGGCCCTTGAAAGAACAGCGGTTATTCAAGATATGCTAGATAACAATGGGTTTTATGTAATAGATGCAAAAGCAGAAGAAGTAGCAAAAGGTCTTGGACTTTTAGATGTAGGTTTAGATAGAGATGTTACTGAGCTTAGTGGAGGACAAAGAACTAAGGTACTACTGGCAAAATTATTACTAGAAACACCAGATATATTATTACTTGATGAGCCTACTAACTATCTTGATGAAGAACATATAGAGTGGTTAAAGAGATTCTTACAAAATTATGAAAATGCTTTTATATTAATATCCCATGATATTCCATTCTTAAATTCAGTAATTAATTTAATATATCATGTGGAAAATAGACAGCTTACAAGATATGTAGGTGATTACTATGAATTCCAAAGAATATATGAAGCAAATAAGGCACAGTTACAAGCTGCTTATGAAAGACAACAAGCTGAAGTAGCTAAGCTACAAGATTTTGTTGCAAGAAATAAAGCAAGAGTTGCTACAAGTGGTATGGCTAAGGCTAGACAAAAGAAGCTTGATAAGATGGAAATGATTGAGCTGGCAGCTGAAAAACCGAAGCCAGAGTTTAACTTTAAACAAGGAAGAACTTCAGGTAAGGTTATATTTGAAACTAAGGATCTTGTTATAGGATACAATGAACCATTAACAAAACCATTAAATATATCAATGGAAAGAGGTCAAAAGATTGCTCTTGTTGGAGCTAATGGTCTAGGAAAGACAACTCTTTTAAAGAGCTTAATGGGCAAAATACCTGCACTTAGTGGAGAGGTTCATTTAGGAGATTATCAGCAAATAGGTTATTTTGAACAAGAAATAAAAGAAGCAAACTATAATACTTGTATTGAAGAAGTTTGGGAGCAATTCCCGTCTAAGACTCAATATGAAATAAGATCTGCTTTAGCAAAATGTGGTTTAACAACTAAGCATATTGAAAGTAAAGTTTGCGTATTAAGTGGGGGAGAACAAGCAAAGGTAAGATTATGTAAGCTTATTAATGAAGAAACAAATATCTTAATCTTAGACGAACCTACTAATCACTTAGATGTTGAAGCTAAGGATGAGCTTAAGAAAGCCATTAGAGAATACAAAGGATCAGTTCTTCTAGTATGTCACGAACCTGAATTCTACAGAGATGTAGTTACTGATATTTGGAACTGTGAAGAGTGGACAACTAAAGTAGTTTAGTGGTTAAGTTAGAGATAGAGCAAATTATGAATTATGAGTGATGAATGATGAATGCTTAGGAAAATTAAAAATTAAAAATGAAAAATTAATTTGATTGGTTGAATTTTAGTGCATTAATATGAAGTGATAAGTAGCATGAGAAATATAACTTTATAGTTAATAAATAAGAAATAGAAGTTAATAGTTAATGAAGAAACTCCTTTAGGGGAGTTTCTTTTTGTTTATAGTGAAAAGAATGAGTCAGATAAACTGTTATTGAAATTATTAGAATATATGGTAAAATTATATATAAAAAAGGGATTTTGTTTAATGAAAAATAAAGATGAAGATAGTAAAATTTTTTTTTTAATATTACAAAATTAAAAACTGATAAAGATTATTTTATTTTGCTTGTTTTATTTTTACTTGTTATTTATGGAGTTCTTATTATGAGCATAGGCTTTTATGGATTTGATTTAAGTGAAACTAGAACATTGAAAAATTTAAGTATAATGATTATTGATACTTATTTTCTATTAAATGTTTTATTTTGTAAGAAAAATTTTAAAAAATAATAAAGGAATTATAGGAATTAGAAAGATAATATTATATTTAATTTTATCAGGAACAATTACAGTTGGATTTTTATCGTCAGTATCATGACATATAATTTATGCAACAACATAGGAAGCTACAGTTACTGATGTATTAAAAAATATGCTATTTTGTGTGGAATTGCGATAAAGGACTATCTAAAATTTAATGATGTTTCATCAAGGTACATTAACTACAAAATTTTAAAATAATTGTACAAATGGTTGTTAATAGTAAACTGAATGTATTATTTGTGAGGATCTGTGCATAGAATAGTTTGTTTGTTTTACATGTGATAAAGTGGTATGGAGGTATTTATGAATAAGATAAAATTAGTATGTACAATAAGTATAATAACCATAATTGGTGGTACTCTGTTTGGTTGTAATAATCAAAGTTCAAAGCAAACAGTAAATGATACAAGTAACAGTATGATTAGTGATTCTGATAGTAGTAAACCACAACAAATAGTAGATGATACTAAAGCAAATGAAGATATTAAAACAACAGATATACCGGATGTAGTAAGTAAAGTAGAAGGAAGGAGAAACGAGTATATAGAGAGATTAGATAACATACAAAAAAAGCTTGATGAATTACCAGAAAAGAAGAATGCCGATGAAGGTATTACAAATGCTATGAAGAGTTATTATGGAAAAGCTTATGAAATGTATGATAAAGAACTCAATGATATTTATGCTTTGCTAAAAGAGGAGTTATCTCCAGAGATAATGAATGATTTAGAAATTAAACAGCTTAAATGGATAGAGGAGAAAGAGGGAAAAGCTAGGGAAGAAGAAGCAAAGTTCAAAGGAGGAACTTTTGAGCCTGTTGCAGGATATATAGTTTTGTATGAAGCAACTAAGGAAAAATGTTATGAATTAGTAAATCAGTATATGACAGATTAATTAAAATAAAAGTTAGTACATTTTAGTGCTAGCTTTTTATATACTTTAAATTTACATAAGAGTCATTACAGTATAAAATAGATAGGGAAAATATCACAATAACAAATAGAGGATGGACAAAACTTATTGGACCAATTATGCTTATTGGAACTTTAGGGTATGTAATAGGAACTTATTTTGGGATAATTGTAGGTGGCTTATTAGGAGCATAGTAATGAATAAAGCATTCATATACACATGGTTAGATATTTAAAGATGTGTAATATGGGGCTTATTATTTTTGGCTTTATAATGAAATATAGATAGAAGATTTTTATAGGGAGGAATTAAAAAGTGAAAGAAAATAAATTAATTATGAAGCTATTAAAATAGATTGGAAATGGTAATAAGCTGCCTATACATGAAAAGTGGAGGTGCTTTTTTATGTTTAAGATAAAAGTAAAGCTTTAGAATGTATATTTAAAGACAAAGTATTGATAAAAAAATATCAAGAAATAATAGAAAATGTGATAAAAAACAGAATAAGTGCTAAAAAAAATACTAAAAGCGTGATAAAAATCACGGTAATAAGTGGTAATGTAAGTTATTATATTAACAAGAGATAGTTATAAAAATAACAAATGATGATGGAGGAAATTTAATGTTTAAGGAAGAGTTTAACAAAGTTGCAGGTGCAGCTAGTGCAAAAAATCAATTATTAAAAAATAATAAGCTAGGATATTTTATTTCATCTATGTTAGCAGGAATCTATGTAGGTATGGCCATAATGCTTATTTTTACAATTGGAGGATTACTTACAGCAGCAGGATCAGCAGCCACTAAGATCATAATGGGTATTTCTTTTGGAGGAGCTTTAAGCTTAGTTGTTTTTGCTGGCTCTGAATTATTTACTGGTAATAATTTTATCATGACAGTTGGATCATTAAATAAAGCTGTATCATGGATAGATACTATAAAAGTGTGGGTAGCAGCTTTTATTGGTAATTTAGCAGGATCAATACTTGCAGGATATATGTTCTATTTAACAGGGCTTGCTAAAGGATCAGTTGGAGAATTTATTGCAAATACGGCAGCTACCAAGATGAGTTTGCCAGCTAATGAATTATTCTTTAGAGGGGTATTTTGTAATATACTAGTTTGTTTAGCAGTATGGTGTACTTTTAGATGTAAAGATGATATATCAAAATTAGTAATGATATTCTGGTGCCTATTTATCTTTATAACATGTGGTTTTGAACATAGTGTTGCTAATATGACATTACTTACTATAGCACTTTTAGCTCCAGGAACAGCAGCAGTAAGCATATCTGGATATATTTATAATATAGGAATGGTTACTTTAGGTAATATGGTTGGAGGAATACTATTTGTAGCAATTCCATATTACTTAATATCAAAAAAATCACAATAAGATAATTAATAAGAGCTCTAATTTAGTTTGCTAAATTAGAGTTTTTTTTATTAAAATGTATAAGAAAATAATATGATAATATAGATATGTTATTGTATATTATAGATAGAAGAAAGGTTGGAATTGAAATGATAAAACCAATTATGAAAGATGTATTATTTTTAGCACAGAAATCAGAAGAAGCCACTAAGGATGATCTATATATTGTTGATGATTTGATAGATACATTAAGAGCTAATTTAGATGATTGTGTAGGTATGGCTGCAAATATGATAGGTGTTAAGAAACGTATTATAGTATTTTCAGTAGGAGAGATGATAGTTCCAATGATTAATCCTATAATAACAGATAAAAAAATTCTTATGAAACGGAAGAATGTTGTTTGTCACTAACTGGATTTAGAAAGACTAATAGATATGAAAGTATAGAAGTTGAGTACTTTGATAAAGAGTTTAAAAAACAAAAAGGAAAATTTACAGGATTTGTAGCTCAGATTATCCAGCATGAAATTGATCATTGTAATGGAATAATAATTTAATAAATAATTATTTAATAGTAATGAAGCACTTTTAATGCTTCATTTTTTCTTCAATAAAAAAATAAAAAACAGTATTATGATGAAAATAGAATAAATCTGAGAAAAATGGAAAAAAATGATTGACGAAACTTAGTGTAAATGATAACATAAAAATGTTAAAGAAAGGTTGTGTGTTAATGTGAAGCTATATATTAAAAAAATATTTTGTTTTTTATTAGGATGTTTTATTATTCAAATAGGATGTGCTGCTTTTATAAATGCAAATACAGGGGGAGATTCTTGTGTAGTATTTATTCAAGGAATAAGTAAGGCATTAAATATTACTGTAGGTTCTGCAAATTACATATTTATGTTTTGTGCTTTAGTACTATTATTAATTTTTGCAAGGAATAAAATAAGTTTAGGAACTTTTTTAGCTACACTTGCTGCAGGAATGTTTTTAGATATAGCCAATGAAGCTATACAAAAGTTATCTATTGAATCAATGCCTTTTTTGTGGTACGTATACTTGTAGTTGCTATAAGTTGTGTAGTTATTTCTATTGGTTTTTCAATTCAAAAAACTGCTAATTTAGGAGTGGCGCCACATGATGAAATTCCATTTGTAATTTCAGAATCATTTAAAATTCAATATAGATGGATTAGAATTTGTTTAGATTTAACATATGTAGTTGCTGGATACTTATTAGGTGGAGTTTTTGGTTTAGGAACAATTGTAGCAACATTACTTTTAGGACCTACAATTCAATTTTTCTTACCTATAGTTGAAAGACCAGTAAAGAAGTTTTTAGGTACTAGTACAGCAATAGTTTAGTTATATAAAATATTAAAGCATTAATAAAGAGAATGCTTTTTTGGACAAGACTTTAATGATTTAATATACATATAAAAAGAGGTAGGAGTTTTCCTAACTCTTTTTATTTAGTAAGGACTTAATCCTTATTAGCAGCTGTGTTGCTAGCACAATTATAGGCACAAGAAAGCATGTTCACAGGTGATTCATATGGCTTTAACCATTCTTTTTTTACAGCTAATGCTGTAAGAGATGTATGACCTTCTACCATTTGACCTATAGCAGCAGAGTAAATAGCTCTAAGTTCAGGAGTAGTACTTGTTAAAGCAGAAGTAAGATAAAGCATTGCTCCATCTTTTGCTGCTGTCATCATACTTTCAGATATTACCTTATCATCAATATTTACATTGTCTTTAATCAAATCTCCAATTACTTTTAGCATTTTACTATTCCTCCTTATTAGTTAAAATGTTATTTTCATTAATGAATTGAATTAATCCATTTATTCTTCCTTCTGCAGCTAGAATGCTTGATTCTGACTGTCTCTTTAAATCTTCATCTGTAATTACAGTGTTTAAAGCTCTTTGCATTTTAAGGCCGTCGCTTTCAGCTTTTAATATAGCTGTTAAAGATAAAATTTCAACTTGTGAAAGTTGCTTCATATTGATATCACTCCTAATAAAATTTTTAAAAATTAAAAAACATATATCTTAGGAGGTGTCATAAGCTTTAAATTATCCTAGGAATTTTATGCAATAAAAATAAAATAAAATTATATTGACTTATTCCGACAAAAAAGTATATAATGTCTTCAAGAAAACTAGTCCTTTAAATTTAGTCCAGAGAGATTAATAAGGTCGAAAGAATACGGCAGATAAAATAATTAGATAGAATTAAAGAATAGCGTGATATATGCAAAATATGAAAGTATTTTACGTGCTTAATATGAATATCTAATTATATGTGTAAACGACCTTTCTATATTTTTAGAAGGGTCGTTTTTTGCACATAAGTACTGGTTTTCCTAAATATACAATTTAGGAGGATTAAAAATGGAAGAAAAATTAATAATGGAAGAAAGAATAGATGATCATGATTATGCTTTAGAACATGTTCATCAGAAAGATAAAAAGGGATTCTTTTCAATGTTTGTAGTAATGCTTGGTTTTACATTCTTCTCAGCAAGTATGCTGACAGGAGGAAACTTAGGGACAGGCTTACCTTTAAAAGATTTCTTTATAGCAGTAGTTATAGGTAATTTAATATTGGCATGTTACACAGGAGCACTGGCATATATAGGGGCAGATACAGGACTTTCAATGCATTTGCTTGCTAGATATTCTTTTGGAGAAAAGGGATCATATGTAGCATCATTTATAACTAGTATAACTCAAATAGGTTGGTTTGGAGTAGGTATAGCAATGTTTGCAATACCAGTGGCAAATAGATTTAATATAAATTTATATCTTTTAGTAGCAATTACAGGTATATTAATGACGGCAACAGCTTACTTTGGAATGAAGTCACTAACAATATTAAGTGCTATAGCTGTTCCAGCAATAGCAGTATTAGGTAGTACATCAGTAGCAATGGCAACAAGTTCAGTAGGTGGAGTTCAAGGATTAATGAACATAGAACCAACTACTAAAATGGCATTAGTAACGGCGGTAACTTTATGTGTAGGTTCATTTATAAGTGGAGGAACAGCAACACCAGACTTTGCTAGATTCTCAAAAAATAAAAAAGTTGCAGTATCAACTACAGTTGTAGCATTCTTTATAGGAAATTCATTGATGTTCTTATTTGGAGCTGTAGGAGCAATGGTTACAGGAAATTCTGATATAGCAGATGTAATGTTCTCTCAAGGATTAGTAATACCTGCAATATTGGTTTTAGGATTAAATATATGGACAACTAATGATAATGCTTTATATACATCAGCATTAGGACTTTCAAATATAACAAAGCTTCCTAAAAAGAAATTAGTAATAGCATGTGGATTAATTGGAACAGTAGGCTCAATATGGCTAAATAATAATTTTACAGCATTCTTAACTTTTCTAAATTCAATGCTTCCTCCAGTAGGTGGAATAATAATAGCAGATTACTTCTTTGTAAAGAAAAGAAAATATGATACTATGGATAATACAAAATTTAAAAATATAAATTGGATTGCAATAGTAGCATTTTTAGTAGGATTTATAGTGGCTAATGTTGTGTCGGTAGGAGTTATAGCATTAAATGCAATAGTAACAACAATTTTAGTTTATGTAATAGGAACAAAAATAACTAACAGATAAGGTGATAATATTATGTTAATTAAGAAAGTAAGACTTTTAGATAGAGATGGATTATTTGATATAAGAATAACAGATGGAAAATTTGAAGCAATAGCTGAAGAAATTCAAGCTAAGGAAGGTGAAGAAATTATAGAAGGAAATGGAGCATTAGCTTCAGCTCCTTTTATAGAACCACATATTCATTTAGATACTACATTAACAGCTGGAGAGCCAGAGTGGAATAAAAGTGGTACGCTTTTTGAAGGAATTGAAAGATGGTCTCAAAGAAAAGAGTTTTTAACAAAAGAAGATGTTAAAAATAGAGCTAAAAAAGCTATTGAATGGCAAGTTGCAAATGGAATTCAATTTATTAGAACTCATGTGGATGTGACTGATGAGAGTTTAGTTGCATTAAAAGCAATGGTAGAAGTAAGAGAAGAAGTTAAGGATTATGTTACTTTACAAATAGTTGCTTTCCCACAAGAAGGAATTCTTTCATATCCTAATGGGTTAGAATTAGTTGAAGAGGCTATAAAATTAGGAGCAGATGTTATTGGAGCTATACCACACTTTGAGTTTACAAGAGAATATGGGGTAGAATCTATAAATAAGATTTTTGAATTAGCTAAAAAGTATGATGTATTAGTGGATGTTCATTGTGATGAAATAGATGATGAGCAATCAAGATTTTTAGAAGTTGTAGCAACAAGAGCTTTAGAAAGTGGTTTAAAGAATAAAGTAACAGCAAGCCATACTACTGCTATGGGTTCATATAACAATGCATATACATATAAACTTTTTAGATTATTAAAGATGTCAGGAATAAACTTTGTGTCTAATCCTTTAGTAAATACACATTTACAAGGAAGATTTGATACATATCCAAAGAGAAGAGGAATAACAAGAGTTAAAGAATTAAATGAAGCAGGAATTAATGTATGCTTTGGTCATGATGATATATTTGATCCATGGTATCCAATGGGAACAGGAAATATGTTAGAAGTAGTTCATTTTGGTTTACATGTATGTCAGATGATGGGTTATGATGATATAAATGAATCATTAAAATTTATCTCAACTAATAGTGCAAGAACATTAAATATAGAAGATAAATATGGAATTGAAATAGGCAAGCCAGGGAATTTAATATTACTAAATGCTGAAAGCGGATATGATGCCGTTAGAAGAAGAGCGGAAGTCTTATATTCTATAAGAGAAGGAAGAGTAATTGCTAAAACTATACCAAGCAAGTCCTATATAAATATGAATGAAGAAAAAGAAGTGACATTTAAAAGATAGTGGAGAATGTTTTTAAAAAGAGTTAGTGCTCATAGCTAGCTCTTTTTTGCTAGAGGAAAATTACCAGATGGCTGATGGAAGAGCAAGGTAAGTAATAGAATTAAATGTAAGCTATTTACTTCTAATTACCCTATGATGCTTGAACATATAATAGAAGAGGCTAAAAAGTACCAGCAGAATATAAAAGATCTTGAAAATAATATTGATATAGAGCAATATAAAATTAAAAAAGTAGAGAGATTTTGGAATGAAATCTTCATGGAGCATGCCATGTTTATTAGAGGGATGCTTGATCCAAGTGAAGAAAAGCTCATAAATTCTGCTGATAAGTTTGCTAAGAAATTTAAAGAGTTAATGAAAAAAACATCTGATATTAATGAAGCTACCAGTACCACTATTGTAAGTGATACATTGATTGAGACAGCCAAATTAATTGATTTTAAGAAGGCAGCCACCAAGGGCATATTAGGATGTGAGATAAAGTCAATAATCCTACCACTTCTTTCAGACCATGTGCTAAGGGAAGCAAATCATTATTTAAGGATTTTAGAAGCTTATGAAGAATAAAGCTTTAAATAATGTAGCAGAAGAGCAGGTTTTTTACCTGCTCTTATTGATTTTAAATTATATATAAACCTAAATCTTATAATCATATAATAATCACAAGTATAAAAAATAGATTTCCTTTTTATTATATGATAACATAATAAATATATTTATATTATTTGAAAATTTATTAAGAGAATATATGGTTAATATAAAAATGAAGATAATTGGAGGTACATAGTGGGTAAAAGAAAGTGTAAACAATGTGGAGAGGAATTTACACTGACAGATTCAGAAATAAAATTTTATAATGATAAGGGTCTTAATCTGCCAAAGAGATGTAGTGAATGTAGAAAGAAAAATAAGAATATAAATAATAATGAAAAAGAGAGTATAAAAGAGACTAATATCCAAAGGATTAACAGTAAGAATAAAAGTAAAAAATTTAGAAATATTATTATAGTGGCAGTAGTACTTCTTTTATCATTTATAGGTAAGGTATTTAATATAAATTTTGATGCCTTAAACATAGGAAGTGTGCTACAAAGCCAAAAAGCAGATGGTGTTTTAGAATTCCGTAATGATAATTTATGGGAGGAGCATTTCTTAAAGCATGGTGGTGAATTTGGTTATACAACAAAAGAAGATTATTTAGAGGGGGCTAATGAAGTAGTAACTTCAGCTTCTTCTAAACATAAGCAGGAAGCAGAAGACGGAGATGATATATATTATGATGCAGAGAATAATGAAATTGTCTTTGTATCAAAAGATGGATATATAAGAACATATTTTAAGCCATCTGATGGAATTGAATATTATAATAGACAATAGAAATAAAGAGGTGGAATTTTAGCTTAAGGGGAAAGTTTAATATGGGGGTAAATCTTGTAAAACATAATATATTAAAAGCATTGATATTTTTTGCCATACCAATTTTGATTTCTAATATATTTCAGTTATAATATTTGATATTCTTATTATTATCATATTTTGAAATATATAACATAAAAACTAGCTATCTGTGATAGCTAGTTTGTTTTATTTACAATTTGGATTTTTATGAGAGAGATTCTCTTGTACGTGCATTAGTGTTTCACCAAATCTTTGATAATGAACTACTTCTCTTTCTCTTAAGAATCCCAGAATTTTTTTGATTTCGTAATCATCTGTTAAATTTAAAAGCCATTCATATGTTGCTCGAGCTTTTTGTTCTGCAGCTAAATTTTCATGTAAATCAGCTATTACATCACCTTTAGATTGAAAAAAGGTAGCACTCCAAGGATTACCTGTAGCATCTGTAGGATACACACCTTTACCATGATCTGCATAATGGCCAGCAAGACCTGCTTTTTTTATTTCATCTATTGTAGAGTTTTCCATTATTTGATGAACCATTGTGGCAATTATTTCAACGTGGGCCATTTCTTCTGTGCCAATATCATTTAGCATACCTTTAGATTTATTGGTAGGCATAGAAAATCTTTGGCTTAAATATCTTAGAGCTGCTGATAGTTCGCCATCAGGGCCACCAAATTGAGTAATAAGAAGTTTTGCCATACTTAAATCTGAACATTTTAAATTAACAGGATATTGAAGAGTTTTTACATAGCACCACATATATTATTCACCATCCTTACATTTTTCCCATGGCCAAGGGGTATCTATCCAAGCTTTAGGATTTTGCATATAAGCTAATCCGAAATTAATTAAAGGACCATATTGCTGTTCGTATTCATAAATTGCTTTTTTTAATTTTGAAGACATTATTTCATAATCTTCAGTGGATTTTTCGCAACATGGGAAACTGTCAGTATAAAGATTTAAATCAACACAATAAAATAACATTTTTCTAATATTATTTAATAAATCTTCTCTATCCATCATTTAACCCCCTTAACATATTTTACATCGCAATAAGGGCTATAAAGATCTTTAAAAATAGTGCCAGCATAAAAAGCATCACTTAAATTAAATAAATGTTCATAAGGCTGTAAAGTAATATAAGGTTTTGCATATATATTGGGAGCAAATACTTTATAAGATTCATAGCAATTTACTTTTGGATTACAGGCTGTGTTACAAGAAGCATCACAAGGATCATTCATACAATCATTACATTTTATACAATCGTCTTTTCTATAAAAGTACATGATATATATCCTTTCATTAATAAATATTGTACAAGATAATATTATGCAATAAAAAGAGAAAAAGTGTTAAAAAATAAAAAGTAGATAAATAAATGTCGATATAATAAGAGTGTTTTTAGTTATGGGAAAATAATGAAATATAAACTTTCCCTTTAAGAAAGAATCTTTAGGATAGTTATAGAAATAAGAATAATAAAGTATTAAAATAGTAATATAATTTTATTTAGAAAGAGAGGGCATAAGGTGTATAAAGATAAAATTGAAGAATATTTCAATATCCATAAGGATGAAATGATTAATGATATATTTAAGCTTATAAAAATAAGGAGTGATAAAGGTGAAGCTAAAGATGGGATGCCTTTTGGTGAAGGACCTGCTAAGGTTTTAGAAGAAGCATTAAGTATGGCAGCTTCTATGGGATTTGTCACTAAAAATTATGAAAATTATGTAGGAGCAGTAGACTTTAATGAAAAAGAAAAGGCATTAGATATTTTAGCACACTTAGATGTAGTACCAGTAAGTGATGAATGGACAGTAACAAAACCATTTGAACCTATAATAAAAGATGGAAAACTTTATGGAAGAGGAGCTTCTGACGATAAGGGACCAGCGGTAACAGCTTTATATGCCATGAAGGCAGTAAAAGATTTAAATATTCCGTTAAATAAAAATGTGAGGCTTATCCTTGGAACTGATGAAGAGTGTGGAAGTTCAGATATAAAGTACTATTATGATAGAGAAGAAGAAGCTCCTATGACTTTTTCACCAGATGCAGATTTTCCTCTTATAAATGTTGAAAAGGGAAGTTTTAAGCCAGAATTTAGAGCAGAATTTGTAGAAGATAAAAAGCTTCCAAGAATAGTTTCTGTAAATTCAGGGGTAAAGGTGAATGTTATTCCAGACAGAGCTTCTGCAGTGATAGAAGGTATAAGTTACAATGAGCTTTTAGGCTATTGTGAAAGAAAATTTTTACCTTTAGGTATAACATATAAAATTACAGAAGAAGATAATAAATGTGTAATTAATATAAGAGGTACAGGAGCACATGCAGCTTATCCTGAAAGTGGTAATAATGCACTTACTGCTATGCTTGAATTATTATGTGAAATGCCTTTTGCAGAAAGTGAAGGATTTAAAAGGTTATGTGCTGTAAATAAATTATTCCCACATGGAGACTATAAAGGAAAAGCTATAGGAGTGAATATCAGTGATGAAGTATCAGGAGAACTTACTTTATCATTTACTATCTTTGAATATAATATGACTTCCTTAAAAGGAACTTTTGATTGTAGAGCACCACTTTGTGCTACTAACGAAAATTTAAGAGATGTTGTGGCAAAGAATTTAAAGGATAATGGTATCATTTTAGAACCATGTGAAGTTTTACCAGGACATCATGTTGATGAAAATTCAGAATTTGTTCAAACACTTTTAAGTTGTTATGAAAAATATAGCGGTCAAAAGGGAGAGTGTCTTGCCATTGGAGGAGGCACATATGTCCATAACTTAAAAAATGGTGTGGCATTTGGATGTACAATGCCAGGAACTGATAATAATATGCATGGTGATGATGAATTTGCCGTAGTAGATGAATTAATTTTAAGTGCCAAGATATTTACTGAAGCAATAATTCAACTTTGCAGCTAGAATATAGTTAAGGAGAGATTGATTATGAAAGCATATGAAAGATTGTTAAAATACGTTAAGGTTTATACTATGTCTGATCCAAAATCTGAAACTGTGCCATCAACAATGAGACAATTTGATTTAGCACATATGTTGGTGGAAGAAATGAAAGAATTAGGATTAAAAGACGTAAGAGTTGATGATAAGTGCTATGTATATGGATATATTCCAGCAACTGAAGGATATGAAGATAGAAAAGCAATAGGGCTTATAGCACACCTTGATACTGCACCAGCGGCTCCAGGAGAAAATGTAAATCCACAAATAGTAGAAAATTACAATGGCCAAGATATTACTTTATTAAATGGCACTGTTATATCAGTTAACAAATTTCCACATTTAAAGGAATTAAAAGGAAGAACACTTATAACAACAGATGGAAATACTCTTTTAGGAGCTGATGATAAGGCTGGTATAGCAGAAATACTTACAGCTTGTGAAAGAATAATTAATGAAAATATACCTCATGGAAAGATATGTGTAGGCTTTACGCCAGATGAGGAAGTTGGTAGAGGTGCTGCTCATTTTGATGTAAAGAACTTTGGAGCAGATTTTGCTTATACAATAGATGGAGGTATAGAAGGTGAGATTTCTTATGAAAACTTTAATGCCTCTGCAGCGGAAATAGAAATCCATGGTGTATCTGTGCATCCTGGAAGTGCAAAAAATACCATGATTAATGCAGTAAACGTAGGTATAGAGTTAAATGGAATGCTTCCATCATGTGAAAAACCTGAACATACTGAAGGTTATGAAGGATTTTATTATTTAGAAAGTTTCAGCGGCAATACAGATTATGCTAAGATGAGTTATATCTTAAGAGACCATGATAATAACAAATTAGAGGCTAAAAAAGCAACTTTATTATTAGCTGAAAAATTACTAAATGAAAAGTATGGAGAAGGCACAGTAAAGATTACTATATCTGATCAATATAAAAATATGGCAGAACATGTTAAGCCATGTATGCATTTAATAGATAATGCTATAGCTGCCATGAAGACTTTAAATGTAAAGCCAATCATTGAACCAATCAGAGGTGGTACTGATGGAGCTACATTAAGCTATATGGGGTTACCTTGTCCAAACTTAGGAACAGGTGGATTTGCTTATCATGGTGAGTATGAACATATAACTGTTGAAGGCATGGATATATGTGCAGATATAATAGTAGAAATCTTAAAAAATTACGCTAAATAGTTATGAATTAAGCCAAATTTAAATGGCTGCAGTAGAGGAAATATTGCAGCCATTTTCAGGAGGCTTTTTTTATAAGAAATCTAAAGATAAAGCAGGTGGGAGAATGAAGGTGGATTTTGCAAAATTAAAAGGAAAAGTCATTACCAAAGATGATTTTGCTTATGAAGAAGAAAGGCAAGGCTGGAATAGAGGAGTAGAAAAATATCCGCTAGCAATAGTTTTTTGTAAAAATGAGGATGAAATAATAGAGGCTATGGCCTTTGTAGCAAGAGAAAAATTACCTTTTAGGATAAGAAGCGGAAGACATCATTATGAGGGATTTTCCAATGGTAATGATATCTTAGTAATAGATATAAGCTTAATGAATAAAATATACATAAATGAAGAAGAAAGAACAGTTACCATAGAAGGTGGAGTAAGAAATAGAGAACTTTATGAAGCTGTTTGTGGTGCCGGCTATCTATTTCCAGGAGGAGGATGTCCAACAGTCGGGGTAGTTGGTTTTACCTTAGGTGGAGGTTGGGGATATTCTAGTAGGCTTTTAGGATTAGGGATTGATAGCCTTTTACAAGTGGAGCTCATTAATTATAAAGGAGAAAAAATATTAGCTGATAAAAAGGTTAATAGTGATTTGTTCTGGGCACTTAGAGGATGTGGTGGAGGAAATTTTGGTATTGTTACTGCTATGAAATTTAAACTTCCTCATAAAATTAATAAGGCTACCTTGATAAATATAGATTATCCTAATTTAACTATTGATGAAAAGGTTCTAATATTTAAGCTTTGGCAAAAGGAATTTAAGAGCTTAGATATAAGGCTTAATTTAAAAACTGCCATATATAATTCCATGCATAAAGGTACTGGGATAAAAATTACAGGGCTGTTTTATGGTAATGAAAAAGAGACTATGGAAGCTTTAAAACCATTTAAAGATATAGGAATAAATAGTGATTTTAATCTGGAATATACTACTGTTCTTGAAGCCAATAGAAAAATTCAAGATAGTCATCCAGAGTATGAAAAATATAAGTCATCTGGAAGATTTGTATATGATGATTATAGTGAAGAGGAAATAATTAAGATGGTGGATGTTATTTCAGATATACCTAAGTCAGCTGAATATGCAGCAGTGTCTTTTTATGGGCTAGGAGGAGTAATAAAAGAAATACCTAAAGAGAATACTAGTTTTTACTATAGAGATGCTGAAGCAATAATGGGCTTCCAAGTGTTGTGGGAAGAGCAAAAGTATGCTCCAGAAAATAAAAAATGGATGTTGGAAAAGTTTAGGCTATTAAAGACGATGACTAAAGGTTCATTTATTAATTTCCCTTTAAAGGAATTAGATAGTTATGAAGATGAATATTATGGTCCGTTTAAAGAAAAATTAAGAAAAATCAAAGAGAAATATGATCCATATAACTTTTTTGATTTTGAACAGTCCATAAGGTTATAAGAAGAAAAGGGGATAAAAGTTCTTAATGAATTTTATCCCTGGTTTTTATGAAAAAATTATTTGACAATGCATTCTTTATGACCACATGTGTCACATTTGTAATAATTTTTACCATATTGCTTATTATCATATGCATAATTGAAATCCTTCATTGTATCGCCACAAATTGGACAAATCAATGAAGCATTAGAGCTTTTTTTTTCAATTTTCATCTTTAATTACCTCTTTTTATTTTTATGTATAATATTTTAGTTGAAATGAACAGTAAAATAAATAAAAAAATTAGGTAATAAATGATATTTATAAAAATATAGATAGTTTTTACAAAAAGTAATACAATATTTTTAAAAGCAAAAAAGAAAGGGGTCAAAAATATGATTTTTGAAACAAATATAAGTGATTACTATAAAGTTGTACAGTCTAGTGATGAATGTTGCTATAAATATATATTAGGCAAGTTACAGGAAGCCAAAGAAATTTACATAATGGCTTTTGGCAAGAGTCAGAGAAATATTCAGCTTATGGATTCATTAAAGTCTTTAAAGGGGAAAATAACAGTAATATCTGATATTGATACTATAAAAGGTGAAAATATAAAAAGAATCAATAAAATAAATAGTAGCTTTAATTTAGATAAAAATAGTAAGATAATAATGACAGAAAGGGCTGCTTTTATAGGAGCTGAATCAGGAAATTTTAGTACAGGTTTTTTAACTATAGATAGTGATATAGTTGATGAATTAAGAGATAATTTATTTACGGAAGGAGATTCAGCATATAAAGGTTATGAGTTTACTAAGATAGAAATAATATTTATGAGCTATTACTCAAAGATTAATAGGATAATTGAAGATATAATAAGTGGGGCATTCAAAGAAGATGAAAAAGGAAATGGATTCTATAATAGCAATGATGCGTATATAAAAAGTGATGATATAAAATGGATTAATAAGACTATAGATGAATTTAATATCACTCTTGCTAATATAAAAGAAGGTGAATTAAAGAGAGCTTTAGAAGATACTTTTGATAAGGAAAATATAAGAGCTTTAAAGAATATATGTGTAGTTGATAGTGAGATGATGAAGCTTGCAAATTTAGGGTTAGATGATATTGAAAAAAGAAAAGAATTTTCTTTAAAAGCAGAAAAGGATATAACAGAATTATATGATAAGTTATCTATATTTAATGAGGAATTATATGGAGTAGTTGAACAAATGATAGATATAAAAACTAAACAATAATTATATATTTAAAAATATATTTTGGGGAGGAGTATAAATTGAGTAAAATAGCAATAATATCTGATATTCACGGAAATATGCCAGCTTTAGAAGCTGTATTTGATGATATAAAGAAAAATGATATAGATAAGATAATATGTCTAGGGGACTTAGTTGGTAAGGGCCCAAGCTGTAAAAGAGTTATAGATTTTTGTAGATATAAATGTGATATTGTGGTGGCTGGAAATTGGGATAAGTTTCTTTCTCATAAAATGGAGGAAAGAAATAAGTGGTATTTAGATAGGATAGGTGATGAGAGACTACAATACTTAAGAGGTTTACCAGAATCTGTAGGATTTTATTTAAGTGGAAGATTTGTTAGGTTATTTCATGCTCATAGTGAAGATGTGTATTTAAGAATGTATCCTAATCTTGAAATTGAGGAAAAGTTAAAAATGTTTGATATTCCTAAAATCAGCAGGCTAGATAATGAGGGGATTAAATCTGATATTGTTGGATATGGAGATATTCATGGTGCGTTTATTGACTATCTTGAGGATGGAAAGATATTGTTTAATGTAGGGAGTGTAGGATGTCCTTATGATAATATACCAATGGCTTCTTATGTAATACTTGAAGGGGAATATGGCTTTAAGGAGAAGGCTTCTTTTGGAGTAAACTTCAGAAGGGTAAAATATGATAATGAGAAAGTAATAGCAGAAGCAATAGAAAAGCAAATACCAGATTTAGATATTTTCATAAAAGAAATTAGAAGTGGAAAATTTTTGAGATTGTAATTATCTTTATGATTTATATTATTTAACTTTGGTAATAATAATTAGTAAAATAATAATCTTACAAAAGGAGTTAAATTTATGAAATCAGGGGTAATTGAATATATAAAAAATAATGCTTATATAGAGGAATTATTTTTAGATTTTATTAATGAATTTAAAGAACAGTATGATCTTCTAAAAAACAAAGAAAAGAAAGAATTATTAAAAATAAAGGATGAAATTTTTAGAAACTGGCTCTTTTCTTCTATGATAAATGAAACATATATAACTCCAAATTATTTAATTAATAGTATAGTTCAACAAAGGTTTCCAGGCAATTATGTAATTTTACCTGTATTACTTTATGATGTAAAGGATAATAACTTAAATCTTCATGTAGAATTTCAATATTGTAGTTTAGAGGAACATCCTATTATTAATGATATAGATATGTTGATGAATGTAGCTAATCCTTCAATAATATTTCAAAATCAATGTGAAAAAATTTTAACTATTAGTGATAGTGTAGTTAGAAAGTTTACAATTCAAAGTTTGTATTATGTAAATTATCTAGTTCAATTATGTCAGGAACTAAATATTATTGAAGAAATAAGAGCAATAAACTGTAAATGTTTTCAAGTGAGTGGAAGCTATATAGATTTTAAGATGTTGTCGAATAAGGAGAAATTAAATAGGATTTTCCAAGCAACCATTAACATAACCATGAGAAATATAAATAATATTAATAATGTTCAAAAGAAAGCAACAAGAAAGCAGATAATAGAATTTTTAAATAATGACATAAAAGAAGAGGATTTTAATAGGTTTATAGATGAATTATTACCTTTTGCCAATAATTTTATTGAAAATATAGACCAACTTACAGAAGATAAGAATATTTTAGAAACTATAAAGTTTGCACAGGTACTTATGGGTGATAATGTAGGTGCTTTTATAATGGGTACAGAAATAAGAGTGTATTTTGATATTTATTTTACTACAGTATTTTCATATTATTTAGGATTGTTAGCACCAACATATTTAGGAACATTTTTAATTGAAGAAATAATATGCGGTCTTAAGGAAAGTAATGATTTTTTTGAAAAAGCTGCCAATGTTTTTAATGATGAAATAGGTCATAACTTAACTAAGTTAGGTTTAGAACTATTAAAGATGTATGGTGAAAAGATAAAAGAAAATAAAGAATCTAACTTCCATATGAATAATGTGGAAAAATTTGTGAAGCAAGCAAAACACGAAAAAAGAGATGTACTTGAAAAATATAAAGAATGTAAGGAGTTATATGGCAAAAATGAAAATATAATTCATAAATTTATGAACATAATTAATGATAAGGAAGATGAACTATATTATTTTGCAGAAGAACATATTAATAAATTTGCCAAGTATCTTATTGAAGAAAAGAGACTTAAGGAAAAAACAGCTCTTTTATATTGTAGAAATATAGAGTTGTTTATATGTGATTTTTTATGTTATGAAAGTGAAGAAGAACTTAAGAAAATTGATAATATGATGGTTGATAGGTATTTAGGAGAATGGTTTATTTCTACTTGTGCCACCAGTGTAAGTAGCATAAAAGCACAAATTTATGCTCTTAGTCATTATTTTAATTTTTTATATGATGAAGGTTTTATAAGTAATTTGCAAAAAAATAAAATAAAGGAAACTATGAAGAATAAAGATAAATATATTCTCAAATATATGGAATATTTAGGATAGTTAAAAGGAGCTGTAAACAAAGCTCCTTTATTTTTAAAAGTATTGCCAGAAATAAATTAAATTTTGCTTTTATAAATATATTTAGATAATATATAAATATATTAAAATAAACTAAGAGGAATGACAGAAGTAATGATTGATAGAGTAGATTCTAGAAATTTTAATTATGATGAAGGCAGAAAAACATTAGAGAATGAAGTTGTGGTTTTTACCGGAAGAGGTTTTACAGTAAGGTGGGAGTTAGCTCAATTTGCAAGAAACTGCAGAGCAAAAGTTGAAAGTACTGTTACTAGTAGAACAACTCTATTAATTGTTGGAGAGAAGCCTGGTGGAAAGCTTATAAAAGCAAAAAAAATGGGATGTAAAATAATAAGTTGTGATGATTTTTATAATATATTAATGGGAAAAGATGAAGAAAATGATATTAAAGAAATTGAATTAAGCTTAGATATATTAAATATATAGCAGGAGCTTATGAATATTGAAAGAGATGGTGATGTTCACCAATAATTATAGAGTTGCTTTTATGAAATAAATTAAGTAAAATAATTTAAGTTAGTGAATTAAAGGATTTTTAAGATAAAAAGTTAAACATAAGTTAAATATGAGGTGATAGTATGAGCGGTATAGCAGGACAAGGATGCCCAAGAATAGTACCAGAAGAGGAAAAGAAGACTCTTGAAGAAATTGAAAGAAGTCTTGTAAAGAAATATAGAAAACCTATATGGTCTAAATTTATTAAAGCAATAAAAGAGTATAAGTTAGTGGAGAAAGGAGACAAAATAGCAGTAGCTATTTCTGGAGGAAAAGATTCGCTTCTTATGGCAAAGTTATTCCAAGAACTTCAAAAGCATGGACAAACAAAATTTGAACTAGAGTTCATAGCTATGGATCCAGGATATCATCCTCAAATAAGAGAACTATTAGAGGAAAACTGCCAACACTTAAATATTCCTGTACATATATATGAATCAAGAATTTTTGAAATTATTGATGAAAAGGCAAAAGATTATCCTTGTTATTTATGTGCAAGAATGAGAAGAGGGTCATTATATAATAAGGCAAGAGAACTTGGATGTAACAAGTTAGCTCTTGGACATCATTATAATGATGTAATAGAAACTACTATGCTAAATGTTTTATATGCAGGTAATTTCAAAACCATGCTACCAAAACTTCAAGCAGATAATTTTGAAGGAATAGAACTTATAAGACCACTTTATCTTGTGGAAGAAGAGTATATAAAGAGATTTATCAGATATACAGGTCTTTGGCCATTAAACTGTGCATGCATGGTTGCAGCAGAGAAGATTGGTAATAAGAGACATGAAATAAAGGATATGATAGCTGAATTAAAGAAGAATTTTAAAGATGTAGATAAATCAATATTTAAGTCAGCAACAAATGTAAATATGAATTCAATTTTAGGATGGGAAAAGGATGGAGAGAAATATTCATTCTTAGATCCAGAAAATCCTTTAGAATAAAAATATCCATAATATCAATACTATTATTGGAGGTGGTATTATGGCAAAGAAAGATCAAAGAGCAAGTTGGGAACATGAGCGTTATAAAGGGCATAAAAAAAATGATGCTGCTAGAGTACCAGAAGTTAATTCAGTAGGTAAGGAAAAATAAAATGAAGCTAAGCTTAGTAATTCTAGTATAATGGTGGAAGCTGCCTTTTTTGGCAGCTTTTATTAATATATAATTAGATATAGGAGGAAAAATTTATGAGTAGTTTATTAGATATGGATTCTAATATATTAGTTAGTATTGTAAATATGAAGTTAAGAGATTTTTATGATAGTTTAGACCAGTATTGTGAGGATGCAGATATAGATAAAGATGAATTGATTAAGAAGCTATCAAAAGTAGGATATGAATATAATACTCAATTAAATCAATTTAAATAATTTACTCTATAAGAATAAAAGAGTATAATTGTGAAAGAGTATTTAATATTATATAGGTGAGGTGAAACATAAAATGAAATTAAAAAAAAGTTTGAAACTGGCGGCTTTAGTTGCAGCATCAACAGCCTTAGTAAAAATAATATTAGATGATAAAAAGAGAGTTTCAAAAGAAGAGGATAATTAGATAAATACCTAATAAAAAGGCGAACTTCGTCTTTTTCTTTTGTAAAAAAATAAAGGAGGAGCTTATGAAAAAAACTGTTGATTTGGTGAAAGGTGATATATTTAAAACATTATTAACACTATCAATACCAATCTTAGGTACATCTTTTATTCAAATGGCGTATAGCTTAGTGGATATGATGTGGATTGGTAAGGTTGGAAGTGCAGCAGTTGCAGCAGTAGGTACTGCAAGCTTTTTTACTTGGTTTGGCAATTCTTTGGTTATGATTACAAAAACTGGAGCACAAGTAGGGGTTTCTCAAGCTATAGGAAAAAAAGATGAGAATAAGAAGGACATATATATACATACAAGTATTTTTATGTGTAGTATAATTGCAGTAGCATATACAGCATTTTTACTTATTTTTAAGGATGCATTAATTGGATTTTTTAAATTAGGAGATAAAGAAATAATATCTATGGCAACAAACTATTTGGTAATTGTATCATTAGGGATGATTTGTGCTTTTTTGAATCCTCAATTTACAGGGATAATAACTGCTTCAGGTAATAGCAAACTTCCCTTTAAAGTAAATACAATAGGCTTAATTATAAATATAGTATTAGATCCTGTGATGATATTTGGTATTGGTCCTTTTAAGGCAATGGGAGTAAAAGGTGCAGCATTTGCAACAGTATTGTCACAAGTTATGGTAACATTAATATTTATTTATGTATTTTATAAAATGGGTTATAGGATAAATAGAAAGAGCTTTAAATATTTAGAAAAAAATAGTGCTAAAGAAATTATTAAGTGGGGAACTCCTTCAGCAACACAAAATTGCTTATTTTCATTTTTTGCAATGCTAATAGGCAGAATAATTGCAGAATGGGGAGCAACACCTATAGCAGTACAGAAGGTAGGTTCACAAATAGAATCAATTTCATGGATGACAGCAGATGGTTTTTCAGCTGCTTTAACAGCTTTTGTAGGACAAAATTATGGAGCAGGTCAATATGAAAGAGTAAAAGAAGGTTACAAGAAAACATTAATGCTATCATCTATTCTTGGAATATTTGCTACTGGATTGTTGATATTTGGTGGTGAATGGTTATTCTCCTTATTTATAAATGAACCTGAAGTAATAAAGCAGGGAGCAGATTATTTAAGGATACTAGGATATTCACAGGTATTTATGTGTTTAGAAATAACTACTACTGGAGCATTCTTTGGCGTTGGAAAAACTATGATTCCATCTGTTATAAGTACAATTTTTACAGGATTAAGAGTGCCAGCAGCCTTAATTCTTGCAAGTAGCTTAGCTTTAGGTGTAGATGGAGTCTGGTGGAGTATAAGTCTTTCTAGTGTGGTGAAAGGAATACTTTTAGTTATAGCCTTTTATTTCATGGTACTAAAGTCCTTTAAGAAATTAAACAGTGAATGTAGCTGCGTTAATTCAATTAGTTAAATTGTCACAATTTAGTTAATAATGAATTAATGATGAATTAATAATGAAACTTAAAAAGTTTCTGATAAATAATATTTTCTAAACTCTATTTAAGAAAGTTTATTTATTAATTCATCACTCATCATTAAACTAACAGTTGGGTCTTGTTATTTTATAAATTTCATCAGTATGAGAAGTTATTTTTTTAAATATATATCCTTGAGATTTATAATACTTAATTATACTAGGAAGAGCTTTGGCAGAATTAATATTAATATTTGAAGTATGCATTAAAATTACCACCGTATCTTTAGTAGAAATAGCTCTATTTAAAATTTGTTCAGGAGGAGAATTAGGGTTAGCGCCATCTAATGTATCCTGAGTCCAATCGTAAATAGTGAAGCCGTTTTGATGTACACAATCAACCATGGTTTTAGTTAATTTATAGGTACTATTATTGCTACCAAAGGGAAATCTTAAAATAGTGTAGTAATCCCCTGTAACCTTAAATAATTCATCTTGACATTTTTTCATTTCATTAATGAAATCACCATTACTTCTATACAAAATATTTCTATCATGAGAAAAACTATGTAGTCCTAAGCTGTGACCTTCATTTTTCATTCGTAAGATAATATTTTCTTGTCCGCAGACTTGATTACCAATTATAAAAAAAGTTGCAGGAACATTTTCTTTTTGTAAAGTGTCCAAGACTTCTTGGGTTACTTTACCTCCAGGACCGTCATCGAAGGTAAGATAGACGGTTTTCTTACTTTCTTCTTCTAGGGAACATTCTTCACATCTCACCTTAAAAAAAGGAGTAATCAACATTAGAAACAACAAGAAAAATGATGTTTTTTTAAAAAAATTACACATAAAAAAGTCTCCTTTCAAAATATAGGAAGTAAAAAAATTAAATTAATCATATTTATAGTATTTCCGAATAATATTAAAATAAAGTAGAAAAATATGTGATTTAGCATTGCAAAAAGTAAAGCATCTATGTATAATTAGTTTAAGATTTATCTTTAAAGCGATCCAGAGAGGTCGGAAAGTAGCATATAGTGGTATTCTATGTTTTTTTGTGATATCTATAGCTTCTTACCGACCAGGTAAGGAGCTTTTTTGATGTAAATACCTTTAATAATAGTCCAGAGAGGCTATAAAGGGAGAAATAGAGTTTCTCCTTAAGAAAATTGGCTTTTAGCTAGTTAAGACAAGTAACATTGTTATATTAAATTAAGAGGAGAGTGACCACATATGGTGCAATTTACAGAAGAAATAAGTAAGGATTTAAAGAAAGCGAAAGTTGGAAACGGATTTTTTAAGGGCATATTAGGGTTTCAGCATCTTATTGCAATGTTTGGAGCAACAGTATTAGTACCTTTATTAACAGGGTTAGATCCAGCAGTAGCATTGTTTTCAGCAGGGCTTGGAACATTAATATTTCATCTTTGTACAAAAGGAAAGGTTCCAGTATTCTTAGGATCATCTTTTGCATTTATTCCAGTAATTCAAGTGGTGGCAAAAGAATATGGAGATTTAAGATATGCACAAGGTGGAATTGTAACAGTAGGGCTGATTTATGTAATATTATCTTTTATAATTAAGAAGATTGGTGTAGATAAAATTAGAAAAGTATTACCAGCACAAGTGGTAGGACCAATGATAATGGTTATAGGACTTAATTTAATTCCAGATGCATTAAAAAATGCTGGAGTTAATGGATTGTTAGGCGGAGAATCAGGAGCAATAAGAAATGTTTTAATAGCAGCTGTAACTTTAGGTTTAGCTTTAATAATTAAACATTATGGCAAAGGAATGTTAAAGCAGGTAGCAATATTAATAGCAGTAGTTGTAGGATATGGAATTTCATATGCTATGGGAATAGTTGAAACAGGAGCTATATCAGAAGCAGCACTTCTAGCAGTACCAAACTTTACTCTTCCTAAGTTTGATTTATCAGCCATAGTAATAATTGTTCCTGTAGTATTAGCAGTATTTATGGAGCATGTTGGAGATATAACAACCAATGGTCAAGTAGTAGGAAAAAACTTTATTGAAGATCCAGGTTTAAATAGAACAATGCTAGGAGATGGATTAGCAACTTTTGCAGCAGGACTAATTGGAGGACCAGCAAATACTACTTATGGAGAAAATACAGGAGTACTTGCAATAACTAAAAATTATGATCCTTCAATATTAAGAATAACAGCAGTATTTGCAATACTATTAAGCTTTATAGGTAAATTTAGAGCAGTAATAGTAACTATGCCAAGCCCAGTTATGGGTGGAATAAGTTTGATGCTATTTTCAATGATAGCTATTGTTGGAGTGCAAACAATAAAAAGAGAAAAAGTTGAGATGAATATTCAAAATATAATAATAATTATAGCCATATTATTTATTGGTTTATCAGGAAATATTTTAAGTACTCCTATAGGAATTAGAGTAACAAGCAGTGTTAGTATTTCAGGATTAAGTTTAGCAGGAATTGTTGGTGTTATTTTAAATCAAGTTATGAATTTAACATATAGAAAAAATAAATAGTATTATTAGAAATGAGGCTGGTTAAAACTAAGCCTCATTTTTTGTCTTTATAGTGAATTTTAATTTTTTATCACAAAATTAGGATTTAAGCATATTATGTCAATATATGATAAAAGGAGAGGTGAAGATGAAAATTAAAATAGATGATGATTATGGAAGTATAGACGATAAAGAGATAGTACCTAATATCACTGAAGAAAATATAGTAACTTATGAAAGTTATGAGGTAGAGCCGGTAGAAAATAATAAAAAGGAAAATGTAGATATTAGAGGGAAGATAAATGTTATATCTAAATTAGGTAGTAAAGATGGAACGTTAATATCTTCTAGTAAAATAAATTTGTACATGTTAAATGGAATTTCACCGAGGCTTATTTCATCAAAATTAACAAATGAAAAAGGCCAAGTTACTTTTGTAAATTTGAAAAAAGGTAGTTATAGAGTGATAGCTATTGTAGATAGAAGATTTTTTCAGAAACCGACATATATGGAATGGAATGAAGTTACAATAGATGAGGAAAATCAGGAAGAAACTGTTCTTGTAATTAATAAGATAAGGAAATGATAAATGAGATGATAGGTTTGTAATTATATCCTATCATCCCAATAAAATATATGATACTATATAAAAAAGGATTTGAATATAGTACAAAAGAAAGGATTAAAATATGAAGATAAGAATTAAATATTTTGAAGAAGCAAGGAAATTGGAAAAGATAAGCAAAGGTAATTGGATTGATGTTTATGCCAATAAAGATGTGTTTGTACCTGTAAATGAGAGAGAGATGATACCGTTAGGTTTTGCTTTAGAATTACCACAAGGATGGGAAGGACATTTAGCACCAAGAAGTTCAACTTTTAAAACATGGGGAATAATTCAAACAAACAGTGTAGGGGTTGTTGATGATACATATATAGGAGATAATGATCAATGGCATATGCCAGTATATTGCCTACAAGGAAAAGACAATGAAAAGAATGGTACTTGGATAAGAAAAGGTGATAAAATAGGTCAATTTAGAATTATGGAAGTAATGCCAGAAATAGAGCTTGAAGAAGTTGATAACTTTGGAAATTCTGATCGTGGAGGATTTGGAACTACGGGGGTAAAATAGATATTTAAAGGGTTTATATTAAAAGTTTTTAATATAAACCCTTTAGTGATATATATATAAAGCATAATTTTAAATGTATGTAAATATTGACAAAGTCAATTGTTGTCTTATAATAAATAATGTGGTAAAATTAGGAAAAAATAAAAGCTTTTAGAAGGAGAGATATAAACTTATGAAGTATGTTGATTTAACTCAAATAATAGATAATGATACAAAGGTATATCCTGGAGATGAAAGTTTTAGTATTAAACAAGCAGCAGATTTGGAAAAGGACGGTTATACTGCTTATAATATAAGTACAGGACTGCATGTAGGAACTCATATAGATATACCTATGCATATGTGTGAAAATAGCAAATATATAAGTGAATATCCGCTGGACAGATTTATTGGAAACGGTGTATTAATTAACGTAGTAGGAGAAGATATTATCAATTTAAAGGAAGAATACTATAAAAAGATTAAGGAAAATGATATAGTTTTATTTTACACTGGATGTAGCAGTAAGTTTGGTCAAGATGATTATTTTGAAGATCATCCAGTGATAAGTGAGGAATTTGCTGAATTTTTAGTAGTTAAGAAAATAAAAATGATAGGAATTGATGCTCCTTCTCCTGATAAACATCCATACAATATTCATAAGATACTTTTAAAGAATGATATTGCATTGTTAGAAAACATAACAAATTTAAAAGATTTAGTATATGTTGAAAAGTTTGAAGTTTTTGCTCAACCATTAAAAATTAATGCAGAAGCTAGCTTGGTTAGAGCCTTTGCTCAATATCAGGGGTATTAATTTTAGGAAAAAGCATATGGGGGGAAATGTAAAATAAGTATGAAAAAATAGGATAAAATATATTTCCTTGTGTAATCTAATTATAATATTTAATCTAAATCAATAAAACATTCACTTAACTATTATTAGCTAGTATTGAAAATATTACTATATTTAAATATAGCATAATTAGACAATTTATGTTATTATTAGAAATAAATATTGATGGAAAAGAGATTATAGCTATATGATTTTAAAGAGTGAACAAATGGATTATAGAGATAAAAACAGAAAACATATTATGTACATGCTATTTACTACAATTATTTTTTTAGGGTGTGCTATCTTAGGAATACAGATAATAGACATTAATAGTATAAATAGTTTGCCTATACTTGAAGACTTGAATTCAATTAATATAGTTATAGGGATAATAGCTATTCCAACTTGCATATTATACTATTATATGTATAGAAATAATGAATTTTTTATATTAACATTATCATATGTAAGTATTTTAATTGAATATATTTATGTGAATTTTATTAATAGCTATAATGTATTAACACAACATTTAATAACATTTACTTTTGTTTTTAGAGTTTTTTTACTTACAATAGCAATTTTTAATGAAGGTAAATATGCCAATAAAATTCTTAAAAATAAGAGAATATCTATTATTTTAGCAATGATAATAAACTTTGTTGTTACATTTATAGAGGTGAAATTTAATGTAAATTATATTTTAATAAGCAATAATAAAATTTTGTGGAATATTTTTCAAGGAAGTATATTAATTTACTATTTTATACTACTAATATTATTGTCAATAAGATGTATACGAAAAAATAAGTTTATATATACAATATTTATAACAACTATTAGTATATTTACAATTAGAAGGATATTTAATTTTGATATATTTTTTAAGTATAGTGACAAGATTTTAGAATATAATAAAATGTTAACATTAATTGCTTATACTATATTATTAATTGGATTATATATAGAAGTTATAAGGAAAATTGAGGAAAGTATAAGTTTAAATAATAAAGTAAGTGGTTTTGATGAACTAAAAATAAAATATAAAGAAATAAAGGAAATAGAAAAAGCTAAAAGTCAATTTTTTGCTAATTTGTCTCATGAAATAAAAACTCCTATTAATATAATTTATTCTTGTATTCAATTATTGGATATAAATAAAAAAAATGGTGAAAAATCTTTAAGTGATGCTTATAATAAATATGAGCATACATTAAAACAAAATTGTTATAGACTATTGCGGTTAGTAAATAATCTTGTGGATATGACTAAAATTGATTCTGGATATATGAAGCTTATATTTATTAATTGTGAAATTGTAAGTTTAGTAGAAGATATTACATTATCAATTGTTCCATATGTGGAATCAAAGAATATAAATATAGTTTTTGATACATATATAGAAGAGTTAAAAATACGATGTGATCCTGAAAGTATGGAAAGGGTAATATTAAATTTATTATCTAATGCTATTAAATTTACTGATAATAATGGCAATATTTCGGTTTTTATTGAAGCTGATGAGAAGTATGTTTTTATTAGGGTTAAAGATGATGGTATTGGAATTTCAGAGGATATTAGAGAAGAAATATTTAATAGATTTGTTCAAGAAGATAAGTCCTTTAATAGAAAAAAAGAAGGAAGCGGTATAGGATTAGCTTTAGTTAAGTCATTAGTAGAGTTACATGATGGAGAAGTATATTTAGAAAAAGTTTCTAAAGGCAGTGAATTTGTTGTTAAATTACCTAATATTAAAATTGATGAAGAATTAGATGTTTATAATAAAGTAATGGATGCTGAAAGTAAACCATTGGTACAAAAAATAAATATAGAATTTTCAGATATATATGAATTATATTAATACTAAAAAAAGAAGTTTAAATGTTTTAAACTTCTTTTTTGGTTGCGGGGATAGGATTTGAACCTATGACCTTCGGGTTATGAGCCCGACGAGCTACCAACTGCTCCACCCCGCGACATCATGTATTTAAACGTTTACTTGAGGTATAATTTAATTATATGCCTATAATTTTTAAAAGTCAACTATATATAATTTTTTTATTATAACATAAAGAGAATTTTATAAAAGATAATTGCATAGTTAACTAAATAATAAAAATACTATGAAGGTATATTAATTTTAATTTGATAAAAAATAATTATATAGTGAAGAAAGGAAAGTGAGGAACTGATAATGAGAAAAATGAAGACAATGGATGGAAATACAGCAGCTGCCCATATATCTTATATGTTTACTGAAGTAGCATCAATATTTCCTATTACTCCTTCATCTCCTATGGCTGAACATGTTGATGAATGGGTAGCTAAAGGAAGAAAAAATATTTTTGGTCAACCTGTAAAAGTTGTTGAAATGCAATCTGAAGCAGGGGCAGCTGGAGCACTTCATGGAGCTTTGCAAGCAGGAACTCTTGGGACTACATATACAGCATCTCAAGGATTATTACTTATGATTCCAAATTTATATAAACTAGTAGGAGAAAGGCTTCCAGGTGTTGTTCACGTTGCAGCAAGAGCTATAGCCACATCTTCATTAAGTATTTTTGGAGATCATCAAGATGTTATGGCAGCGAGACAAACTGGTATAGCAATGCTTTGTGAAGGATCTGTGCAGGAAGTTATGGATTTATCAGCAGTTGCACATTTATCTGCTATAAAAGCACAAATGCCTTTTATAAACTTTTTTGATGGATTTAGAATTTCGCATGAATTACAAAAGATAGAGGTGATTGAAAGTAAAGATCTAGAAGGGTTTATAGACCAAGAAGCATTAGAAAGATTTAGAAGATATGGATTAAATCCAGATCATCCAGTTATAAGAGGAACAAATCAGAATCCAGATGTATATTTCCAAATGTGTGAATCAATCAATAAATATATTGATGCTATACCAGATATAGTAGAGGAATACATGGATAAGATAAAACACATTACAGGAAGGGAATATCACTGTTTTGATTATTATGGAGCATTAGATGCAGATAGAATAATAATAGCAATGGGAGCTGTAGCTGAAGTAATAGAAGAAACCATTGACTACTTGATGGATAAAGGTCAAAAAGTTGGTTTGATAAAAGTAAGATTATATAGACCTTTCAGCTATGAAAGATTATTAGCTGAAATTCCTAAGACTGTTAAGAAAATTGCTGTACTTGATAAGACAAAGGAACCTGGAGCTTCAGGTGAGCCTTTATATTTAGATGTACTTAAGGCAGTAAGTGAAATGGAAGATGCACCAGTAGTAGTTGGTGGAAGATTTGGATTAGGTTCTAAAGATCCAAATCCATCACATATTGTAGCTGTCTATGAAAATCTTTGTAAGGATAATCCAAAGAATAGGTTTACTATAGGAATAGATGATGATGTAACATATACATCTTTAGAAGAAGTAAAAAATATTGATGTAACACCAGAAGGTATTACTGCTTGTAAGTTTTGGGGATTAGGTTCAGATGGAACAGTTGGAGCTAATAAAACTGCCATTAAGATAATTGGAGATCATACTGATATGTATGCTCAAGGTTATTTTTCATATGATTCTAAAAAATCAGGCGGTATAACTATTTCACATTTAAGATTTGGAGATAAACCTATTAAGTCACATTATGAAATAGATTCAGTACATTATATTGCTTGTCATAATCAATCATATGTATTTTCATATAATATAGTAGAGGGATTAAGGAAAAATGGTACTTTAGTTTTAAATACTATTTGGAATGAAGAAGAATTAGAAGAAAAGCTTCCAGGAAGTTTAAAGAGTTATATAGCTGAAAATAATATTAATTTTTATACAATAAATGCTGTTAAAATAGCTCAAGAAATAGGTCTTGGCGGAAGAATAAATATGATTATGCAATCAGTATTCTTTAAACTAGCTAATATAATACCTGTAGAAGATGCTATTAAGTATTTAAAAGAAGCAGTTGTAACTTCTTATGGTAAAAAAGGTGAAAAAGTAGTCAATATGAATTTTGCTGCCATTGATGCAGGTATTAATTCCGTTAAAAAGATAAATGTACCAGATTCATGGAAAGATGCTACAGATAACGAAGAAAAAATAGAAAAACATTTAACTGATTTCTATAGAGAGATATGTGAGCCTATAAATAAATTACAAGGTAATAAATTAGCTGTTTCAAAATTTGTAGAAACTGGAGCTGGAGATACTTTTGAATCAGGTACTACAAGATTTGAAAAGAGAGGCATTGCAGTAAATGTTCCAGAATGGATTCCTGAAAATTGTATTCAATGTAATCAGTGTTCATATGTATGTCCACATGCTACAATAAGACCATTTTTATTAAATGAAGATGAAAAAGCACAGACACCTAAATATTTTAAGGTAATAAATGCTAAAGGAATTAAAGATCCAGAGCTTAAGTATTTTACTATAGGTGTAAGTCCTTTAGATTGCGTAGGATGTGGAAATTGCGCAGAAATTTGTCCAGCACCAGGAAAAGCATTGATAATGAGACCACAACAAACTCAGCATAATCAAATAGAACCTTGGAATTATGCTACAGATAAGGTTAAAGATAAAGCAAATCCTATGAAGAAAACTACAGTTAAAGGAAGTCAATTTGAGAGGCCTTTGCTTGAATACTCAGGTGCTTGTGCAGGGTGTGGAGAAACTCCATATGCTAAACTTGTAACTCAGTTATTTGGTGATAGAATGATGATAGCTAATGCTACAGGATGTACGTCAATATGGGCTGCAGCAGGAGCTGCTACAGCATATTCAAAGAATCAAAATGGTCATGGACCAGCATGGGCAAATTCATTATTTGAAGATAACGCAGAATATGGACTTGGAATGTATTTAGGAGTTAAGGCTGTAAGAGAAAGAATAGCAAGTAATATTGAAAAAGCATTGGAAAGTGACATGAGCCAAGATGTTAAATCTGTTTTAAGAGAGTGGCTTGAAAATAAAGATGAAAGTGAAGGAACAAGAGAGAGAGCTGAAAAAGTTAAAGCAGCTTTAAAAAATGAAGAAAGTGAACTAGCTAAGGCAATAAAGAAGGATGAAGGATTTTTAGTTAAAAGATCACAATGGATTTTTGGCGGAGATGGTTGGGCATATGACATTGGTTATGGTGGATTAGACCATGTACTTGCCAGTGGAGAAGATGTTAATGTCTTAGTAATGGATACAGAAATATACTCTAATACAGGAGGGCAAGCATCAAAATCAACACCAACTGCAGCAGTAGCAAAATTTGCTGCATCAGGTAAGAGAATAAGAAAGAAAGATTTAGGACTAATGGCTATGACTTATGGTTATGTTTATGTAGCACAAGTATGCTTAGGGGCTGATATGAATCAAACAGTTAAAGCAATAGCAGAAGCTGAAAGCTATAATGGACCATCTCTTATAATTGCTTATGCTCCATGTATAAATCATGGAATTATATCAGGAATGGGAGATACACCAGGTGAACAAAAGAAGGCAGTAGCTTGTGGATACTGGCAATTATATAGATACAATCCAGATTTAGTAGGACAAAAACCAGCATTTTCTTTAGATTCTAAAGCACCAAATTATGATTTGTTTAATGATTTTCTAATGGGAGAAGTGAGATATTCTGCTTTAGCTAAGGTATATCCAGAACTGGCAGAAGAATTATTTGCAAGGACTAAAGAAGATGCTATTAGAAGATATGGTATGTATAAGAAACTATCAGAAATAAATTAAATAATAAAGCATAGCTAAAAAGCTATGCTTTATTATTTACTACCAGTATTTAATACAGCTATTTATTATCAATGCTATCTATATATTCTTTCATTAAGTTAGCGGAATTGATGAATTTTACCTTTTCTTCATCGCTTAATGAAATATCAAGAACTTTTTCAATACCATTTTTTCCAACAATAGTAGGAACACTTAAGTAAGCATTGCTTACGCCAAGGTAATCTTCTAGTAGTGTGGAAACTGTAAGGATAGATTTTTCATCACCTAAAAATGCTTCAACTATTCTAACTAGTGCAAGGGCAACTGAAAAAGCAGTAGCACCTTTCCTATTGATAACTTCATATGCTGCATTTTTTACATCTGTAGCAATAACATTTTCCGTTTCTTTATCCCATTCTATATTAAACTGTTCTGAGAAGCTCTTAACAGGAATATTTCCGATAGATAGTTCTGACCAAGCAACAAATTCACTATCACCATGTTCACCAAGTACATATCCTTCAACATTTCTACCATCAATTTCGAAGTATTTTCCCAGTAAGCTTCTTAGTCTAGCAGTATCTAGAACAGTACCGGAACCAATAACTCTGTTTTTAGGGAATCCAGATAACTTATATGTCATGTAGGTTAGTATATCTACAGGATTTGAAACTACTAAAAGGATAGAATTAGGACTTAGCTTAGCTAAGGTTGGAATAAAGCTTTTAAAGATATTATAGTTCTTATCAACTAAATCTAATCTTGTTTCTCCAGGTTTTTGAGCTAAACCAGCAGTTATAATAATTATATCTGAATTTGCTGTATCTTCAAGGGTTCCCAGTGAAATCTTACAAGGTTTACAAAGGGAACTTCCATGTATTAGATCAAGTACTTCACCTAAAGCTTTTTCTTGATTTATATCATTAAGGATTATTTCTGTGGCAACTCCTTTTTGTAATAGAGCAAAGGCTGTAGTAGCACCAATTGAACCTGCACCAATTATAGATATTTTACTCATTAATAAACACTCCTTTATAATATTAATAGCCATATATTTATTATTGTGAATAAATATGAATTTATTCTTTTCAATATAATTTATGATTATAGAGAGTACTATAGACAGGAGAAGAATTATTTTAATTTTTTGAAAATTTTATAACACTGAAAAATAAGTGTTATAATCATCATGAGGATTGTAGAATAATAAGATAAAAACATTAAGGAGAGTGGAAAAATGAAGTTATTTAGAGAAGCCATAATAATTTTTGGTATATATCTCTTAGGCGTATTAATAACAGATATTACTG